>Ga0310695_10000345_pt1 | contig 123600 bp, 112 predicted proteins | sample RumenRJG_04DNA_FD_203882 | JGI IMG/M metagenome (GOLD analysis project Ga0310695, IMG submission 203882) | Bovine rumen microbial communities from Lethbridge, Alberta, Canada - RJG_04 (v2) (version 2) | ecosystem: Host-associated > Mammals > Digestive system > Stomach > Rumen | place: Canada...
AAGGGGATGGTGGCTACATATTGATGTTGTGCTGTTGCTTTTTACTGAAAGCTGCTACTAACGACTCATAAATCTACCCTTAATCGTGTATTGGATGATAGTTGCGGATTTTAGGTATACAAGAAAGCTAAAATATTAAACTCTCCATATGTCATATTTAATAATTTTGCAAAAACTGCTGTTATTTGACAACACCTTTGAAATAATTCTTGCATACTTTATATATTATATAGGTTAATAACGAAGGTATTCCGATAAATATAATATCTATTGGAATCCAGAAAAAGCAAAACGCACAAATGAAGTCAAATATCTGAGACGAATCATTAAATAGTATAATTATCGAATCAATTTGACAGTTGATTACATCTTTTATAAATTCTAACATATCATTTATTATATCTTGGTAAATTTATATGAGTTTTAACAAAAATTGGTTCTTCTCATAATTCTTCTGATTGAAATTTGAAGCGCTCTTTCAGGAATTCGAGAATGGCTTCGCGCTGGTTCACCAAAATGAAGTGGTTCTCTTCCTCGTCGAAATAGAGGGCGGCGTCGACGCCCATCCGTTTCAGTTCACGATACTGAGCGGGCATCAGTTTGGCAGAGTTGTCCTTGCCCCCGCCGATGAGGTTCACCTGACAGGGCACGCGGCGCAGACCGCCGAGGTTGCACGAGATGGTGGTGATGCTCTTGAAATCGCGGGCATGACGTGAGTGCATGGCGGCCGCGATGGCCGAGCCGCCGTTCGAGAGGCCCATCAGGTGCACCTGCTTCGGGTCAATGCGGTAGCCCATGCGTTCCAACATCGGGATATAGAACGTGAAGATGCGGTTGATGTGAATCGGGTTGAAAATGCCGTCGAGCCCCCGCGTGCCGATGCTCAGCACCACGGCGTCATCCAGGTCTTTCCAAAGTCCCTGATACAGCTGCCAGTTGCCAAGATAGCCGTGGCAGAACACCACGAGCGGGTAGGTGGCTTCATTGTCAAAGTGCCGCGGGTTGCAGACGTAGACAGCCTCTTGGTCGGTGCCCAGACGGTCGTTCATCAGCTGCGTGTAGACGCCGCTGACAGGGTTGCACAACCCTAATCGCCTGTAGGGCGCAAAGAAGTTGCCGATCTTCCCCGCCGCGATGTCGTCCTGTGCCTGACTGATGATGGATTGTCCGATACCCATCTCTCGGATCAGCGGAGCCGTGAAACGGACGCCCGTGATGCCGAGGTTCACGATTTCGGCCTCGGGCAGCAGCGTGCTCAGCACGTAGTGGCTCATGGGCGGGTGCACGGCATTGCCTTCTTTGTCGATATACATGAGCCGCACCCAGTCGGCCGAGTGGATGCGCCACCGTGGCGTGGCCACCCATAGCGTCAGCAGCAGGCAGACCCAAGCGCCGCGCACGGCCCACTTGCGGTATCGCTCACGTATGTGCTTGGCTATAGGTTTGCGCCACACCGCCCAAAGCAGTATCAGGCACAGTGTCTTATAGAACAGCGTCGCGAAGAACAGAAACGCGGAGACGAGGATAATGGTAAGGAAAATTCTGATGGCTTTCATATTCACTTCTTATTTCTTCTCCAGTTCCTTGATCGGGTTGATGAAGAACATCACCTGCTTGGCCGACCAGCGCCAGTCGCCCTGCGGGATGATGCTTGAGATGCTGTAGTGCAGGTGAGCCGACTTGCCCGCGGCGTTGCCCGTGTTGCCGACCCGTCCGATGACCGACTGCCGCGTGACTATGGCCCCTACGTGCGTGTTGATCTCGCTGAGATGTGCATAGTAGTGGAATCGCAGCCCCGAACTCAACACCAGCACGCAGTTGCCGCCGGCACCCTTATTGTGGGCCGCAGCCACTACGATGCCGCCGATGGCCGGATGCACCGCCGTGCCCTTGCGGGCAAAGATGTCGATGCCGGCATGGCGGTGGTCGCCCCAAGGATGCCAGAACGACGTCTGGTTGTAGCTCTCACGCCCACACCCCTCCACGGGATTCTGGATCCTCGTGGGCAGAACGAAGATGAATATGAGCACGACTGCGAGTGCAAATAGTAATTTCTTGATGACCGTCTTCATTGGTTGAAATTCTTTTTGTCGTGAAGCTGTACCTGTATCTCTTTATGCGCTTCTTGGAATGCTTGGTAAGCCTCTATAATGAATTTGAGTTGACAGGAGAAATAATGGAATATACCGGGAATCAATGGGATGAACAAAAAGCATGAGCGACATTCGACCTGCAGGTCGTTATGTCTTTCATCTATTTCGTAGTACAGTGTGACATGCTCATATCCTTCATTCACTCGGTTGACAGCCTCTTTTATCATTGTCACTTTTTCCTTGTTCTGCAAATGGAAAGACTGACCTAAAAGCACTATGCTGATATAAACGCTATCATTGCTTGCTTATCCACAAAACAGATAATTGTCCCAATGGAATGTAATCGGGCAAGTGCCATCGTCCTCAAGGTCGTCGTTCTCAAAGAGAATGCTTTTATCGCACCCCATCTTGCACAGTATATCAAGGAGCAGATTCCTTGTTCCCGGCTCCCCTTCAACGAGGCTGTCTGGCTCGGGGATGTGAAGCAGTTCTTCGTCTGTACATCCATGTACTTCCTTCAGCACTCTCTTTGCCAAAGCGATGAGATTAGGCGTATATTCTTCCCGATTATACATGATGAGCATCAGCTCGTCCTTCGACTTTTTGCGAAGAACGTTCATCCAAGTCTCGTTGAAATCCATGATTTTCTTTTTCATAATTCTACGTTTTGCTTGCAAAGGTACACATTCCATCTCTATCTGCAATGAAAAAATAGTGGCGTTGTATGAACATGCTTGTTCATTGTACAAACCTGTTGTTCATCGCCTAGAAGTGATATGGAAGCATAAATCTTTTCATTATGAATTATCTTTACTTTTGGCCGCGTCGCAATGGGAAAGCACCGCTTTTGCCGTCAGAAAGCGGTGCTTTTCGACCCAAAAAGCACCGCTTCTTCCATCAAAAAGCACCGCTTCTTTGCCCGCATTTTGTAAACGTGCTGATTCTTAAGCGATTGGAGAATTATAGCAATGAGATATGAAAACTTTTTACATTTCAATAATCAAATAATTAAAACTGACTCGTTGTACTCACGTAAAATGCGTCTAAATGAGACGAGTCGTTAGCATCATTCGATGACATAGATTTCTTTTTTAGGATCCACGATGAGCAGATAGTTTCCATAATCCATGAGTGACAATATGCTGCTTTTGTCTTCATCGGTCTTCGCTTTGTTATACATATCTTCCAACGACGCAACCCCCTTGTCACATGTCTTCCAATAACCGTTTTTCTTAATACCAATGCAGTTGATTTCCATCTGGCCACTTCGCCTCTGAATGACTTTCACTTTAAGAGGTGAATTGGTTTCACTGTAAAGTTCAAAACCATTGACGGTCATGGTCTCACTTGAGACAATCTGTTCGGAACGGATTAACTCTTCCATCATATAATCCCTCCCGGTGTATAGTTCTGACGGAAACGGCACGCTATAGGTTCGCGACGGCGAGGGAGCTGGTTGCCAGATCGTGAATGGAGCAGATTGCGCATGTGCTGTTATTGTACAGAACATTGTAGTGAATACTAATAATAATTTTCTTTTCATAATAACACTTGTTTTTTAGTTGATATTGTTAAGGGAAAGCTATAGTTTATCGCCTCGAAGTGATATGGAAGCACCGCTGATTCCGTTCGTACTTCACGTAGCAGAGCCCATCGTCGCGCAGCTGATTTATTACTTCGCCTAAGATGTTTGCCAGTTGTTGATTTGTAGCCGACTTGCCCAAGAGTGACATCCTGTCGAACCGGAAATAAGTGATGTCGAATGTCGTGGCATACTGATGGGCAGAGTTGGCAGCCGCATTACCGTTAACCTTGCGTAGCTCCTTCACGTCGTCGTCTGCGCGCAGCACTGAAGTTACGATGATGCGGTGCTTCTCTATTCCTTGTTCCTTCAAGCTCTTTTGAAACTGCTCACCAATCATTTCCAATAGTTCCTTGGTGGATGGCGTAAGGTATGGAACGGAATGTGTCAGCCAATCTACTTTGTAATAATTGCCTGACTCAATCTTCGCCAGCCGTTCCTTGTTGAGCCTGCTTTTATCTGCTACAGGTCTGATGCCCTTTTGTCTGGCTGCTCGCAGGTGCGTACTGTTGACATCGCCGAATCGATACCTGTTGTCAACGATATTGGCAGACGTTGAGCCGCCCCTCCTGTTCAGGAGCAAAGGATAGTAATGACAGTAGGCATACCAGCTCCCGATGGCTATTGCTATCAATGCCGTAACTATGGCTACCTTCCTCAACCGGTGTCTTCGTTTCTTTTGATTCATTCTCTATTTATTATTCTTCTTTCAAGTATAGCCCATTGGTCGTGACATATAGAACTATTATATCTTGCGTGTCCTAATTCTCCCTTTCTTGTTTTTTGCTTTGAAATAGATTTCATATTTTGTAGTTTCTATTATTTTCTGTGTGTCAATACTATATAATAAAAGAACACATTTTATAATATGCTTTCTATTCCATAAGTTAAAAGCGTTATTTGGTATGAAAAGGTTTATTTGATGAGTCGCGAAAGAATTGTAATGGTTTATGATGGTTGAAGACACAACTTCTTTTGATGCAGGTATAGAATAATCGCTATACTTACTTTTTGCTGTGATTGATTGGCCTGATAAATCATAAAATAATGCATATACTCTGAATGTTGCCTTTTCAGGTCCAGATAAAGATAAGGAAAGGGTAGCGTTTATTTTTAAGCATTTTGTGTCTTTTGTCCATTTTTTGTTATGTTGCAACTTGACGTTGCTGAACACACCATGAGCATTGAAAAGAGCACCTAATTGAGTAATATGAAACTTCACTTCTTTACCATCGCACATGATTGAGAAACTTCCACTGCGTTTTTCGTAATTTGGATTTTCTGTGCATGTCAAGACGAAAGAATTACCTTCCTTTTTTATGATACACCAATAGAGATTGTTGATAATTTTCCAATTTTTTCCATCTGTTTTTACATCAAAAGTTTCAGAATTACGAGAGTAGTTGATAGTCCTATTAACCTCTGTCAGTTGATTTACAAGAAGAAATGATGCTTTCTTTTGAGATGGTTGTGTTTTTGCAGATTGATTATTAACAACAACCTTTTGTCTTATTGTGGCTGATGGAGATTGCTTAGCTTGATAGCTTTTGTTTTGTTTTTTTTGAGCTTGTTTTTTGGTATTTAAGACGCTACGATCTTTTGATGTATCGCGTTTTGGTTTGCTTTGGGGAAAAGCATTACCCGAAATAGCAACCAATAATATTAGAACAAAAAACTTGTAAATGTTCATTTTTGTTCCCCTTCTTCAATTTTCTGTACTAAAACATGCTTGTACCATTCACCGCTCCATGGCTGATTGTTGTGGAATTTTCCTATAAAATGCTCTTTTTCCACATCGAAGAAAATACCATTCTGCCATTGGTCATTGTGCATGGATCCCCGATAGTAGGAACCATCTTTGTAAAACATTATTGCATTTTCGTCTATCCGCTCGCCGTCGGTGAAATTACCATAGTAGTATAGTCTTTGATCCTGGTCGTCATCATGATAAATGGCAACTCCTATCCCATTCGGCATGCCAGCTTTCATGGGGCCATAGTAGACATACTCTCCCATGTCTTTCTTTGTGACTTCACTCGGAAAGAGGACCTGGGTCCAAACTATTATTCCAAGGAACAAGGCAGCTATAGCAAAGACACTTACCCATAAAGTGTTTCGTTGCTTATTTTTAAGGGTTAATACTTGGCTTTTTAAAGAATTAACTTGGTTTTTCAGATTACCACATTCTGTTTGTTGGGCTGACAGCTGTTTGTTGAGTTTAGATATAATGCTCTTATATTTGGAAAGAGATGCCGAGTCGTAGTCTTTTTGTTTAAAGACACAAGTGTATCCGTAACTAAAGGACGCATTAGTTATGTCTTCGCTCTTATCACTTTCAGAAAAAAACTTACTTTCAGTATTGCTTATACTGTAATTAACAGGGGGAAGTTTTCGTACAGTACTACCCAAAAGTGAAATCTGATTTTGAATGTCTATCACAATACGTTCTACTCCCTGTTGTCTCACTGAAAGATTATTGATTGCTGAAGTTATATTTCCCTTTTCATTCAAATAAAGGATTTCACCTCTTGTAACCAAATCTGCGACAGCACGTTCGAAAACAGAGAACAACATCCTTACCTTTGAAAACATGATCCCGTTAAGCAAGACGCAGAATCCTATATATTGCCCACTATAATCTAATTTGCGAATATATCCGTAATACATTAGAGCGTTATCCCGATGTATTATTATTTGTGACGGCGCTGTTGATTTAGCCCAGAATGAGTTATAGATTTCCTTTGCATAATCATCAGGGTATTGCGTATAGCCATTCCCCAAACTACCAAAAACATAAACAGAACTATTCACAATTATTTCAGTTTAAAATTGAGTGTTTCGTTTTCGTTATCTATTGTTATCGTAGCGAGTCTGTCAAGTATTTCATTGCCGAGTAGTAAAGGAGCGTCAATACTACTTGACACAGTTGCTTTTACGTTTGGACATAGAATCTGATCATTGATTATTACCTCTTTCAAGTTTACAACCATATCCTCAACAATACTTCCATCAGCTATTTGCGACTGTACCACACCAAGAAAGTCTTCTTCTGTTAACTTGCCTTTCTGAAACAGATAATTTGCTTCTGCTACAGAAATTAATGCACCAGAGCACCCAGTGTCGAATATCATATCGAAACCTACGCCATTGACTTTCACTGCCACATATTTCACGCCGTTATCATTGCGAAATGGTACGATAATGTCATCACCACTTCGCGCATAATGATATTCTTCATCGTCAGTATCGAAGTCAACGTAAATTGGTTTTCTCTTCTCGCTACTGCATGACAGAAGAACAATCATTAGAGATAGCACTAATAATAATTTATTCATTTATTCTCAATTATTTGGCTGTTAATTCCCGCGATTTAGTCTGATCTCCTACGCAATACATTATTTTTAGTTTGTCTTTAGTAGGTGTTATTTGTACCTTTTTGGGGTCTTCGGTTTGACGCAATTCTCCTCCTTCGACTTTCCATTCGCCATTATCAGTCCCATTCTTTGCTTCTACATCATACGTCTTGTACTTTGAAAGGTCGCCACTAATATAATTTTTAATATCTATTTGGACAGATGAGATGACGAATTTAGGAGTATTTGTTGTCGTGCTTTGTGCCATACTATACTCTGGCATATCTTTATTAACAAATTGTTCCTGCAATTCATCTATGCCTCTTTCCATTCTGTCGATTTTTGATAATATTTTGTCGTTAGAATCTTTACTGAAAGGTTTGAGTAGGATTAAAGCTACAATGGCAAGCAGCATGATAGGAGAAATGTAGTGATTCACAAATTTCATTATTTTTGTAAATATTGACTCATGCCTATTCCCATGTTCGCCATCATTTTGATGATAAACACTTTCATTAGCTGGTTCTGGGGCCAAAGATTTTAATACTTCAGCTAACTCCGCTATTGGCTGTTTGATAGGAGCAACAATTTGAGCCACTTTCTTGTTTTGCCCATTCCTTTTTATCTCTGATTGTAGCCTGGTAATTTCATTGTTGAGCTCGTTAATAGTACCATCCTTTTTCTCCATTTCATGTTGTAATTGGGATAGTTGACTCTTTGTAGAAGACAACGTCTGGTTTATCTCATCTTTTTCTTTAGCTCGCTTTTCTGCATCAGCTTTTATGCGGGCTTCATACTGCTGCTGAATTGTTTGCACCTGAGCATTGCACTGTTGTTGGATTGAAACTTCTTTAACACTTTGGTAATAAGGTGATAAAGCTGCCCTGCCACATTGCTTAACAGTTGACATCACTTTTTCAGGCGTACAATCATAAAGATTGTATGACGGACAATTCCCCCCGTTTGTAGTGAAGCCCTCCAAACGGGTAAAACTATCATTCGAGAAAGCATTTTGAATTAATGTTATTGTTTTTTTTTCTATCTCTTCCAGTTGCTTTGAAGCACTTGCAAAATCGGGGGTCATATATTTCAACTTTGTTTTTTCCATTTTGAGCAAGGTACCAATAATGTAAACATTATATACCGTGTCAAGTATACGGAACATATTAACAAAGTCTTTGCAGTAGGCATCGAGCCTGAGTGTAATTCCAAAATACGAACCATCTCTGCCATCATTGGCCACTATATTTGGAGCAGTGGCTCCTACAGTTTTATATACCAAATAATTGTAATAGCAGTAGACTTTTCCTTTCAGGATACGTGTCTGTATAAGGAACTTTATTTCATCGGAGCTGTGATCATAAAATGTCCCGAAATAGTTACGGTCGTCTTCTTTTCCCCAAAAGCCTTCGCCACTGGGAACTCCATGTACAAATAATTCAACATCCATAGTTCTTAGCCTCTAATTCGTTTTTGAATAAATTCCCATAATTTTTGTGGATAAATATCATGTCCCTGCTCAAATGTTAATGTTCCGTCTGCGGCTTCAGAAAACTCCCCAGTCTGGAAAGCAACAAAGTCGAAGTTGTTGGGATTCCATAACTTCGTAATAGGATTAACATTTTTAAATGGTACAAAGATGTTGGGATAAAGGTATTCTGTATGTTGTAAAGCGAGTCCATATTTTATGTTCCCAGGACCAATGACAAACGGCGTTTCATCTATTTTATTGAAAATAAACATCACCTTGTCTTGGGGACTTATCTTTGATTTCAATCGGTGTATTTTGTTCACATAGTTTTTTCGCTCCTCCACGCCCATTCGTTTATTTGTATTATCAGGCTCTACCATAATTGCCCAAATTTTGCGATTGTTGCTTGCTATAATCGCATGAACATATTTGGGGAATTTGGCATTCGGGTCTTCTGGCTTAAAGTAATATTCACCAGGTCCTTCAAGGATTTGGCATAGAGGCTTTCCTTGATACATGACCTGTACCAACATAAAGTTTATCTTTGCAGTAGATTGTGCAGCAGCATCGCTATTTATCATGGAATCAAAGTTATTGCACATCTCGCTATAATTCTTGTCGTAAGTCGGACGGAACGAGGTGATTGGTTGAACCGTATACCCTTTACTCTGTAGATAGCGAGTCAGTCGTACCAATGTCATCGTCTTTCCACATGCAGGTGGCCCAAACAAAATCACTAAAGGTGTCTTATAGTCTGCAATAGTCACCTTTATTTTATTAGCATCATTCAGTTCCTCGGAAGTCATGCCGTTTTCATTTACGGTGATGTCCTGTGTGATTCCTTCTGTTGTTTGTGTTACATCATTCAGCAGAACTTCTTCCTTGTTCTGTGAATCTTCTTGAGCATTACCAAAATTAATGTCTGCCATAATTGTTTTAATATTTTATTTAAGTTATACTTCTTTCTTTCTAAAAGCTAAGTCAAAGAAAATAAATGCTGCAATATCAACTAAAATAGAAATTATAATCCAGAATGCAAATCCGTGACCAGCATATTCTCCTTTCATAAAATCTTCCCAGACGTCAAACACACTTATCATGCGTTTCACTTTTGTGATAGGGTTGTCAGCCGTATAACTTGCTTCATCAGTTTTAGACGAAAAATTCACAAAGTCACGATTCTTTTTGATAGTATTGTATCCGTCATTAAGCTTTTCGCACACACCATTATCCCCAGTCATGTCTTCGGGATTGTTTAAGTCTATCGTACCATTTCCAATATATTTTTTAACTAATGAAAGATTTTCATCTACAGCCTTTACCTCTCTCAAATTATCCTCATTAGGAGTCAGTATATGGGCCATTATATTCGTAGCTTTAGATTCTGCCAATATATATACTTTCTGACGATATGCATCACATAGCTTTTCACGATCTTGTTGCGATGTCCCCCTGTATGTTAAAGGCTCAATTTTTGCAACTCCCAGTAAGGCAGCAAGCTTGCGCAGTATTTCATTTGATTTCGGACCAAAGCCAGGATTTGCTTCATTCTTTATTTCAGCCTCCAATTCTCCTAAAAGCACATCCACGCTGTTTTTAAGTTCGTTGACTTTTATGGTTGCTTGTGTCTTGTTGTTTGTGTTGTTCTTTATTTGTCCGAGATAGCCTCTGGTAACAGATATGTCTGTTGTTACCTTATCACTAATTACAGTACGATAAAAGAATGTATGTGTATTCGTAGGCATGCTACAAATAAGCCAGAAAATCAGAACTATGACTATGCCACCAATTAGCTTGGCACCTCTTTTTTCCATGTAGATGTTCTGATTTAGACTATCTACAATCATCTTGGTTCCTAAAGAAGCAATGATGAAGAAGCCAACAGTGACAATCCAGCACATAATGGTAGGCCAGCTTGATAAGAGAAGGTGTAGCGATTCTGAAGTCGCCCAACAACTTACAGCGGCGAAGGCCACAAATGCCAGAATCCACACAATTTTCAAATAATCTCTTTGTTCCATAAATAATTAATTAAAATCTACTTGGCTACCTAAAGCAGATTATTTCTTTTTTTATTATTACACCTATACACACAAAAAACGTGGAGCCAGCTCTGTGCCCGGTTCCACGTGTTGAGGCTCTCGCATTGCCCTGATAGTTAAAACCGAGCAACGCTGAAAGCCCCACGCTGATGTGTATTGATGCTTACACCTTAATTATAATATACAGGCAGGCCTATATGCTTATAACAGCATTCTCGTCATACCGGTGAAGGCTTACGTGGAATGCAAACGGTGCGTACATGTACTACACCCATAAGGGGCGTTCCCGTTGCCTTGTTTTTGACTATCAGTCAGAGTTTGCGAGATTCCAACACGTCAAAACCAAAGCGTTCAGAAAACGCCTTTTAGTATGTATGTGCCCGTTCCCGCTTTCCGATGGCCTTAGGCAAGTCGTCTGGTGGGGTGGACGATGCAAAGGTACGAAAAGTTTTGGAAACAAGCAAATATTCAATTGTCTTTTTAGTCTTTTGTTTCGATGATACTCCCGAAACTGTCAGAAGGAACAAGTTTCGGGAGCAGGAACTTGCGAAACTTGAACAGACTAATACACTTTCACTGTGGTGTTCGATGCCACGTTGGCCTGAACCTCGTAGCCTGCGGGGAGTTCGGCCTTTGAGCCGCAAATAAAACAGGCGGGCATGGTGACGAAGCAGAACAGGATAACGGAAAGTGCGGTGCGATTCTTTCCTGTGACATAGACATCACCGTTGGTCAAAGGAATCAATTCACCATTAGGACCGTACATCTCGCTGATCTTGATGCCCAGGCGGCCTTTAGTGCCCCACCAAGAAGACTTCTTGGCTTCGTAGACAGTGCCGTTGACCGTTGTTCCGAATGGAATAGCTGTCACACCCTCAACGTTGATGTCGCGATTAACCTTGAAAGCCACTTTCTGTCCGATGCTGACATCAGCAGCCTTCGTGGGGTTGGAAATCTGTAACGGGACGAGCGTACCTGCTTTCACTGTCACCTCTTTCTGGGCAAATGTCGTCGCCGACATCAGACACAGGGCCATGCAAATAAAAAACTTCTTCATGTTGTTTATGTTTTTTTTGTTTCGCCGACTAAATCCCCTGACATCGGCGGTGGTTAATCTTTCAGAACGAGGGACTATCGGCTTGCCTCTACCAGCCAATCGTTCTTCTATTGGTGTGCAAATGTATTCAAAACTAATGAGAATACCCTTTCCCGCTGACATTCAATGTACGAAACGGGTGGCAGGGTGTACGAAAGTGTGAATTTACCGATTCTCCATTTCTTCTGTCAAGAGGTCGAGGGCCTTTGTGGTGGCTTTGATGCTGACTTTCTTTGTGGTGCCGAAGATGTTGACGCCGAAGGTGAGTTGTTGTTTGCTGGGCTGGATGCGCAGCACATAGTCGGCATTCACCATATAGGAGCGCCCCAGGAGCATGAAGCGGCGGCGCACCTCTGCGGGCAGCTGCTCGTCCATCATTCTGGCTATCTCGGCCCGCTGATAGGTGAGTGTGTTGATGACGTCGCAATCGGTGAGGTAAATGTCACAGTAGTTGCCGTCGGCCTGTATATAGAGGATGCGGTCGGTCGGCAGATAGAGCACTTCGCTCTTGTTCTTGATGGTCAGAAGGTACTTTTCCATTTTATTCTTGTCGTTGTTCTGTAACAGGTAGTACCACGACAAGGGAAAAGGTAAACAAAAAAAAGCTGATAGCCATATTAGCTACCAGCTGTCGATCATCTTGAATGATGCCCAAAATTTGGGTTGGGCGGGATATTTGTCTTTCATTTGGGTGATGGTGGCGAGGAAGGCATCGTGGAGCGACTCGTTCGTGGACAGGCGATGGTAGAAATAGGACATGAACTCGCTGGTGGCGTTGTCGTCGACCTTGGAGAGGCTGGCGATGATGGTCTTGGCACCTGCCAGCTTGAAGGCTTTCACCAGACCAAATGTGCCCTCGATGTCGTCGAAGACGCCGTTTGCGGAGTTGCAGGCAGAGAGGACAACGAGGGTGGTGGAGTCGAGACGGAGTTTAGATATTTCGTCAGATAGTAGAATACCGTCATTATTCAGCGGACGGTTGCCGCTGAGTCGGAAGCCGAGGTTGCCGCCAGAGAGCACTAAGCCGCAGAAGGTCAGTTCGGGCCGTTCGGGATTGTAGTCGTATGGAAAGTCGAAAAAGCCGTGTTGGCTGCGTCGGAGGCTGTCGGTGTAGCAGATGGCATGTGTGGCGAAATGAAGAATCTGGGGAGAATGATTGCACAACTGCATGACGGCTGCTTCTGTGGCGGTGTCATGGGTCAGTTTCGTGAGAGCGTAATGTGGTGAGAGGGCTTTGGCAATGCTCTCTATCTCAATTTTCGTAGCACTTAACTGGCCCCAGTCGCGGTCGCTCCTTATGGTGCTGACAATGCTCTGGTCGTAGTCGATGTCGCCGATGAGCAAGGCATCGGCATGGGTGTTGGCAGGGTAGGTCTTCAGTAGTTCAGATGTGCTCGACAGCTCATGTATGCGGTCATCGAGCAGGAGGAAGTTGACGCGATTGAGGATGCCGCAAGGGGAAAGATAGATGCGCTGTTTTCCTGCAACGTGAGTCACGAGCCGCTCCCACACCAATGCCGATAATCGTGTCGACTTATAGAGTAGCCAAGGCGACTCGTTGTGCAGGAAAAGTGTCTCGACGTCTGCTTTGTTGCATACCTCCACCAGCTCGACCTGCCCTTCGTGATCCAGTAGATAGGCCACGTAGTTGGTAGCTATCAAACTGCCTTGGTCTATATCCATGCACGGCACGAATTCTATGACCACTTCGCCAGTCCGCAACTGTGCTGCCAGCAGTTTTCTATAGTCCAAAAAGAGGCTGTGCTTGAGGTCAGACTGGTTCCTGCCTGCCAACTGATGGAAGGCGAACTGCTTCAGGAATAGCATCAGGTTGAAGCAATAGCCGAGCGTCTCGTCGTCGGGGAATGAGCGTGACACGAGGCTTGACAGCGGCAGCAACAGGTTGTTCATCACACTTCTCATGCCATCGGCATATTCCACAGGAAAGTCGCCTCGCACGGTGTTTCTCTGTAGATCCTGAAGCATTGGCACCAGACGTTGAAGCCAGCTTAATGCCCTGCGGTCGTGGGTCAGGCAGAGGGCGTGAATCAAGAAGACGTGGTTTTGGATCTGAAGTGTACCGTCAGTCTGTCTTGAATGGCTGATGGCATATTCCAGCGTTTTGGCTGCAGCCTCATAGCGATGTTGCCTGAACTGATAGACGCCCACGAGACTGGCGATGGCGCAAGCCTGTTCTTGCGTCTCCGGGGCGTCAATCTGCTGTTGCATCACGGCTTCGATGACCTGCTCTGCCTTAGCGAAGTCAAAGTCAGCAGTCTGCGTCTGTGCAAAGGAAGAAACAGACAGGAAAAGACTACCTAATAATATAAATAATAAGGTGTGCTTCATTCGTCCTCCAAGTCGTTCAACAGCGCCTGTGCTTTCAAACCTAAATCAGTGTGCTTGTCGTCGGCAACGATGGCGTGCAGCAGTGGCGTGGCTTTGTCGGGCTGACTGTCTTTGAGGTAGGCCAGGGCCAGATACCAAGCGATATGAATGTCGTTGCCATTGGCACGATAGGCATATTCAGAATCGAGATGGTCGTAGATGGCTTGCAGACGACTGACGACAGGCGCTATGTCGGCACGACTTCCCACTTGCGCAAACAAATCGCTCAGTTCCTCGTCGGCGTCCGTCTGCCCGCCTCTGAATGTCGAGGCTGGTGTCTCGGTGAAGTATTTGTCGGCCAGGGCGATATAATCAATCTCATTGGATGAGCCCGACTGATAAAGATATATGCCAAAGACGAGCAGCAGCATGGCAGCCACCGAGCCGACCCATTTCGCCATGCGGACGATCCGTGCCTTACGGTCCGATCGTCTGGCCGCCACCACCTCCGCGATGATGTCGGCATCCTCGCGGGTCTGTCGTTCGTGCAGCTCCTGAATCATCAGTGCTGTCAGCTGAACTTCCTTTCGTAGGGCCTCGTCTCTTTCCATGTCACGCAGGAAGGCCTCGTTCTCCTCGGGCGTCATCTGATCCCTGAGGAATTTATCTATTCTCTCGCTATTTTCTGTTGCCATTTTCTTTACCCTTTTATGTAAATCTCCAGTTCCTTGTTCTTCTCTTCAAATCGCCTGCGGCATCGGTTGGCAGCCGACTTGGCCGAGTCGGCATTCTTCAGGTCGAGGTGTAGGGCCAGTTCCGCCCAACTGTACCCCTCCAGATAGTACAGCGTCAGCAGTTGGCGGCATCGCTGGGCCATGGCGTCGAGTGCCTTGCCCACCCGTTCTTTCATCTGCTGGTGGTCGAAGGCTTCGTCGGGCTGCTGAAGGTGGGTGTGGCCTGCCGTCATTGTCTTTATGATTTCGTCGACTTTCCGCATAGAGATGCCCGTGTGAGGTTTGGGGACAACCTCATCGTAGCTGTCGGCCTGTTTGTGGTCTCTGAGAAACTTCAGAGCCTGGCGATACCAGATGCCGCTGAAGAACCTGTCCAGCGACACGTCGATGTCAGTGTCGATATTGTTGTAGAGAGCGATGGCCGATTCCTGATAGATGTCTTCGGCATCGTCCTCAGAAAGATTGAATCGATGCATGATTCTGCGGCAGACGCCTGGCCTGCTGTCTTCAATGAAACGTTTGAACTTCTCGCCTTGTATCTTGTTCATTTCTTAATATTCAAAGACAACGGTCTGTGTGTCAGGCCACAGCCAGTTGTGCTGCTGCTTGTTAAAGGCAATATTGGCGCTGAGGCTGTTCATAAATGTCTGTATGGTCAGTGGAAATGACGTGGCCTTACTGAGCATTTGCCAAATGTTGAACGATAGGGCCCCGTAGTCCTTCCGTTCGTACTTGATTTCCTGATTGCGTTGGTTCGATTCGCAGGCCTCTACGTAGAGCACGGGGGACAGTTCGTTGCTCTGTACTGGCTTGCTTCGTTCGCTCATATCGGCTGGATTGTACTTGTTCAATGGGTTGCTGGTCAGTCCCTCGTTTGTGCCGCGAACGGTCTCAAAGTCGTCGCGTTCCATGTTGCCGGCATGACAGGCATCAATCACGACAAAGAGCACGCCATGGACTCCGAGCTTTCGGCGAAGCCGCATGACGTGGCTATTCAGTTCGTCGTCAGTGATATGCTTCTCACCTTTATAGCCGTCGGCGCCGTAGGTCTTTCCTGCATCGATAGGCACGATTGACTCGTCCCATTTGTCTGCTTCGTCGTTGTCGGGATAACCGGTCTTCAGCCCATCTTCCACGGGCTGACCATGGCAGGAGAAATGTAGATAGGCCACGTCGCCCTTTTTCGTGGCTGCGATGAATCGGTCGAGTGCCTGAAGGATGCTTTGACTGGTGGCCTGCTCGTTGGATAAGGTCTGGACCGTAAACCCTTTCTTCTTCAGTTCTGGCTTCAACAGCGCCACATCCTCAGCGCCGTGAATGTCGGGCCACACCTTATAACCATAGGTGTGATAGCTAGAAATGCCCACCATCAGGGCGCGCTTGCGCTGGGCATAGCCCATGAGGGGCCATGCTATGATGAAGGCAAGTAGAAGGGTGAGTCGGTTCATCATTATGTTATTTTGCTGCAAAAATAGTAAGAATTCGTGAGAAAAACGCCAAGAAATGCTTTTTTTTTACTCACAAGTAAGGCACGTTTGCCGGACTTTTTGTATATTTGCAAAAAATATCAGAAGGAAATGATGAATATCGCAATCTATTCGCTGACGTCGGAACTGCACGACGAACGGGCCGTCGCGGCGGCCACTGAGGATTTTCTCAGCTCACTGAACATTGATTACGAATGGCGCGGAGGCGATTTTTCCGATTATGGCAGCCATACGCTCGAACTGATATATGTTCGGACAGGAGGCACGGAGGGCCTTTTCCTCCGCCATGCTCCACAGGTGCTTGGCCATCCGAGCCGTCCCGTTTTTCTGCTGACCTCGGGCAAGAGCAACTCGCTGGCGGCCTCGATGGAAATCCTGTCCTTTCTGCGGCAGAACGGCTATCGGGGCGAGATCATCCATGGGTCGGCTGATTATGTCGCCAGTCGGATCAAGATGCTGGAAAGGGTGGGGGAGGCCCGTTGGAAGCTCGAAGGATGCCGACTGGGCATCATCGGCCGTCCGTCCGACTGGCTCATTGCCAGCGATTACGACAGCACAGCCATAGAGCAGTCGCTGGGCATGGAGTTGGTGACAATTCCAATGGACGAACTGCTCGATGTCGTTAAGTCGCTGCCACTCGGCGAAGAGCCGACAGAGGGACCGTCAGAAGCCATTCGCCGTTCCGTTCCTGGAGCAGAGCGTATCTGCGAGGCGCTGAGAGAGATCATCGGGCGCTATCGGCTGGATGGCTTCACCTTGCGCTGCTTCGACCTGCTGACGTCCGTCCGCAACACGGGTTGCCTGGCATTGGCAAGGCTCAATGCTGAGGGCATCGTGGCGGGTTGTGAGGGCGACGTGCCGGCCATGCTGACGATGAAGATAGCGCAGGCGATGACAGGCTGCACAGGCTTCCAGGCCAACCCGTCGTCCATCGATGTGGAGAAGGGGCAGATGCTCTTCGCCCATTGCACGATACCCTTCAACATGGTGGAGCGCTACGAGCTGGACACGCACTTCGAGTCGGGCATCGGCGTCGGCATCCGTGGCTATATGAAGGAGGGCCCCGTAACGGTGTTGAAGTTCTCAGGCAATCTGTCGCGATGCTTCATTGCAGAGGGCCAGCTGATCGGAAATCAGGCGAAACCCGACCTTTGCCGGACCCAGCAGTTGATACAGCTTGACGATGTCAGTCAGACGCGCTACTTCCTGACCGACCCTATCGGCAATCATCACATCATCCTGCCAGGCCGTCATCGTGAGCTCTTTGAACAGTTGTGGATGCAGCTGTCAAGATGATGAAGCCCATCCATATACTTAATAAATCATAAAGAACTGCGGTAATATCGGAATTATTTTGTAACTTTGCAGGCTGAATAGCAGACGTCGAGTCTATATCGCCAAGCATTCACTCTTAACAAAACAAATATTTTTAACAAAACGTTATGATTTATTCTAAGGAAGTTGAAAACATGTGCGTTGTGGCAAAAGGCCCCAACCACGGCCCCGCTCCCATCCCTGAAGAGGGCAAATGGATTCAGGCCAAAGAGATTAAGGACATTTCGGGCTATACCCACGGTATTGGCTGGTGCGCTCCTCAGCAGGGTGCCTGCAAGCTGTCGCTCAACGTCAAGGACGGCATCATTCAGGAGGCTCTCGTCGAGACCATCGGTTGCACGGGTATGACTCACTCCGCTGCCATGGCCAGCGAGATCCTGCCTGGCAAGACCATCCTCGAGGCCCTGAACACCGACCTCGTCTGCGACGCCATCAATACGGCTATGCGCGAGCTGTTCCTGCAGATCGTCTACGGCCGCACGCAGAGCGCCTTCTCTGAGGGCGGTCTGGTCATTGGTGCCGGACTTGAGGATCTTGGCAAGGGCCTGCGTTCGCAGACTGGTACGCTCTATGGCACCGTGGCCAAGGGCACGCGCTATCTTGAGCTGACTGAGGGCTACATCACCAAGCAGTTCCTCGACAAGGACAATCAGGTCTGCGGCTACGAGTACGTACACCTGGGCAAGATGATGGAAGCCATCAAGGACGGCATGGACGCCAACGAGGCCGTGAAGAAGTTCACTGGCAGCTATGGCCGCACGACTGCCGAGCAGGGAATTGTGAAAGTTATTGATCCACGCAAAGAATAAAGGAGGAAACAAGATATGATTAGAAAAGTATCATTCGAGAGCTATGAGCGTCGCATCAATCAGGTGCTGGCTGCTCTGAAAGAGAACGGGATCAATAGCATTGAGGAGGCCAACGAGATCTGTGAGAAGGCAGGTGTCGACCCCTACCAGATGTGTGAGGAGACGCAGCGCATCTGCTTTGAGAACGCTAAGTGGGCATACGTCTGTGGTGCTGCCATCGCCATCAAGCGTGGCGTGAAGAGCGCTGCTGAGGCCGCCGAGGCTATCGGCATCGGCCTGCAGTCGTTCTGTATCCCCGGTTCTGTGGCTGACGACCGCAAGGTGGGTCTTGGACACGGAAATCTGGCTGCCCGTCTGCTTCGCGAGGAGACTGAGTGCTTCGCCTTCCTGGCTGGCCACGAGTCGTTCGCAGCTGCTGAGGGTGCCATCAAGATTGCCGAGAAGGCTAACAAGGTGCGCAAGAAGCCCCTTCGCGTCATCCTGAACGGTCTGGGCAAGGACGCCGCCATGATCATCTCGCGTATCAATGGCTTCACCTATGTTCAGACGCAGTTCGACTACTACACTGGTGAGGTGAAGGTCGTGAAGGAGACTCCCTACAGCGACGGTCCTCGCGCCAAGGTGAAGTGCTACGGTGCCGACGACGTCCGTGAGGGCGTGGCTATCCTGTGGAAGGAGAACGTCGACGTCTCCATCACTGGCAACTCGACCAACCCCACTCGCTTCCAGCACCCCGTGGCCGGAACCTACAAGAAGGAGCGCGTGCTGGCTGGCAAGCCCTACTTCTCAGTAGCCAGCGGCGGTGGTACAGGCCGCACCCTGCATCCTGACAACATGGCTGCCGGTCCTGCCTCCTATGGTATGACTGACACGCTGGGCCGCATGCACAGCGACGCTCAGTTTGCAGGTTCGTCGTCAGTGCCCGCCCACGTCGAGATGATGGGCTTCCTGGGCATCGGCAACAACCCGATGGTCGGCGCAACGGTCAGCATTGCCGTTGAGATTGACCTCGCCCTGAACAAGAAGTAAGCACTCAATCAACAAAAGCAGAAAAGGACAGGAATTATTTTAATTATTATAATTTCTGTCCTTTTTCTGATGAATCTTTGCCCGTTCTCGTTTTTTCTTTGTAACTTTGCAGGCTGAATAAACCAACAAGCAAAGTAGAAGATGCCTGAAATCTCCATTCGAGGGCATGAGATGCCCGAGTCGCCGATACGCAAGCTGGCCCCTCTGGCTGCTGCTGCCAAGAAGCGCGGCATTCATGTCTATCACCTCAATATCGGCCAGCCCGACCTGCCCACTCCGCAAGTGGGACTCGACGCACTGAAGCACATCGACCGCAATATCCTAGAATATTCCCCCTCGCAGGGCTATCAGAGTTATCGCGAGAAACTGGTCGACTACTATGCCCGCTACAACATTCAGGTCACTGCTGACGACATCATCATCACGTCGGGCGGTTCTGAGGCTGTGCTGTTTGCCTTTCTCAGCTGTCTGAACCCGGGCGATGAGATCATCGTGCCAGAGCCGGCTTATGCAAACTACATGGCCTTCGCCATCTCGGCAGGTGCCCGCATCCGTACGATTGCCACGACGATTGAGGAGGGATTCTCGCTCCCCAAGGTTGAGAAGTTCGAAGAACTGATCAATGAGCGCACGCGCGCCATCATGATCTGTAATCCCAACAACCCGACGGGCTATCTCTACACCCGTCGTGAGATGAATCAGATTCGCGACCTCGTGCGCAAATACGACCTATATCTTTTCTCTGACGAAGTCTATCGCGAATATATCTACACGGGTTCGCCCTACATCTCCGCCTGCCATCTGGAAGGCATCGAGCAAAACGTCATCCTGATCGACTCCGTCTCAAAGCGCTATTCCGAGTGCGGCATCCGCATCGGAGCCCTCATCACCAAGAACCGCGAGGTCAGGGCCGCCGTGATGAAGTTCTGCCAGGCCCGCCTCTCGCCGCCCCTCATCGGACAGATCGTGGCCGAGGCCTCGCTCGACGTCAGCGATGAGTATATGCGCGACGTCTACGATGAATACGTCGAGCGTCGCAAGTGCCTCATCGACGGCCTCAACCGCATCCCAGGCGTCTATTCGCCCATCCCGATGGGCGCCTTCTACACCGTGGCCCGTCTGCCCGTCGACGATGCCGAGAAGTTCTGCCGCTGGTGTCTCAGCGAGTTTGAATATGAAGGCCAGACCGTCATGATGGCACCCGCAGCCGGATTCTACACCACGCCAGGGGCCGGGCGCGACCAGGTGCGCATCGCCTATGTGCTGAAGAAGGACGACCTCGTCCGTGCGCTCGTTGTCCTGCAGAAAGCACTCGAGTCATATCCAGGAAGAGTAGAATGAATTTCCCGTTGTTCATAGCACGCAAGATATATGGTGAGGACGACGACCGCCGCAAGGTCAGCCGCCCCGCCATCCGCATTGCCACCATCGGCGTGGCAGTGGGCCTTGCTGTTATGATCGTGACGGTCAGCGTCGTGCTGGGCTTCAAGCATACCATCCGCGACAAGGTGGCAGGCTTCGGCAGCCATATCCAGGTGGAGAACATCGGCTCGTTCACCTCAGCCGCCTCCCTACCTATATGTATAGGCGACAGCATGATGCAGGTGCTCACAGGCATCGACGGCGTCAGCCACGCCCAGCGCTTCGCCAACGCCGAGGGCATCCTCAAGACTGACGACGACTTCCTCGGCGTGGCCTTCAAGGGCATCGCGCAGGAATACGACACAACCTATCTCAGCCAGTGCCTCGTCGAGGGATCGCTGCCCGCCTTCTGCGACTCCACGACGAAGTATCCCCTGCTCATCTCGCGCACCATGTCGCAGAAGCTGCATCTTGGCGTTGGCGACCGCGTCTTTGCCTATTTCATTGGCGACGACGACGTGCGCACACGCCGCTTCACCGTCACGGGCATCTATGCCACCAACATGAAGCGGTTCGACGACCTCGTCTGCCTGACCGACCTCTATGCCACCCAGCGCCTCAACGGCTGGAGCGGCGATGAGTGTACAGGTGCCGAGCTGCTCGTCGATGACTTCTCGCGACTGGTGCAGACGAGCCTCAACGTCGTGTGGGAAGTAGGGCGCACGCTCGATGCCGAGGGCAACACCTTCGCCTCGCAGAACATCCTCGAGGCCTACCCCCAGATTTTCTCATGGCTCGACCTGCTCGACGTCAACGTGTGGATCATCCTGGCCCTCATGGTCGCCGTGGCTGGCTTCACGATGATCAGCGGCCTGCTCATCATCATCCTCGAGCGCACCCAGATGATCGGCATCCTCAAGGCCCTCGGCGCCCGCAACAAGACCATACGCCACACGTTCCTTTGGTTTGCTACGTTCATCATCGGGCGGGGCCTCATCATCGGCAACCTGCTCGGCCTGGGCATCGTCCTGCTCCAGAAGTACACAGGCATCATCAAGCTCGATCCGCAGACCTACTACGTCAGCGAGGCCCCCATGGAGGTCAACATCCCCATCTTCCTGCTGCTCAATCTGGCCACCCTGCTCATCTGCGTCTTCGTGCTCATTGCTCCCAGCTATCTCGTCTCGCGCATCCATCCGGCCCGCTCAATGCGCTATGAGTAGTTAAAAATGGTCTATTTCCCCCTTATTTCTGCTTTTTGTCGAAAATATTGCACGAAAAGTTTGGCTTTGTGCAAAAAACAATGTACCTTTGCACAAAATTTTTAATATTGTGCAATGAATCAAGGCTCAAGCTTCAACCAATATATCAAATCGACCATCGTCAACAACTGGGATTCCAATGCACTGACCGACTTTCAAGGTCAGACCTACCAGTATCACGACGTGGCAACACTCATCGTTAAGCTTCACATCCTGTTCGAAAACTGCGGCGTCAAAAAGGGCGACAAGATCGCCATCTGCGGGCGCAACTCGGCCAACTGGGCCGTCACGTTCGTCGCCACGCTCACATACGGCGCCGTGGCCGTGCCCATCCTGCATGAGTTCAATGCCGAGCAGATGCACAACATCGTCAACCACTCAGAGTCGCGCCTGCTCTTCGTCGGCGACTTTGTGGCCAAGGAGATCAATGCTGACATGATGCCGGGTCTCGAAGCTATCATCAACCTGCCCGACTTCTCGATCATGCTCTCGCGATCCGAGACGTTCACCTACGCCCGCGAGCATCTCAACCAGATGTTCGGCAATCGTTATCCGAAGGATTTCACGCGCGAGGACGTCCGCTATCATGAGGACGAGCCTGAGGAGCTGGCACTCATCAACTACACCAGCGGCACGACGGGATTCTCCAAAGGCGTCATGCTGCCATATCGCGCACTGTGGGGCAACCTCGACTTCGCCCTCCGTCGACTGGGCGAACACGTCAAGGCTGGCCAGTCGATGCTGAGCTTCCTGCCCATGGCCCACATGTATGGCCTCGCCTTCGAGTTCATCTTCGCCTTCTGCAACGGATGCCACATCTTCTTCCTCAACCGCCTTCCGTCGCCCACGCTCATAGCCAAGGCCTTCACTGAGGTCAAGCCCGCACTCGTCATCGCCGTGCCGATGATCATCGAGAAGATCATCCGCAAGAAAGTCTTCCCCGTCCTGCAGACCAACCGCATGCGCCTCTTGCTGGCCATGCCCGTCGTCTCGAAACGCGTGAAGGAGAAGATCTGCGAGCAGGTCTTTGCTGCCTTTGGCGGCAATGCCTATGAAGTCATCGTCGGCGGAGCAGCCCTCTCAAAGGAGGTCGAGCAGTTCCTGCTCAGCATCGGATTCCCCGTGACCGTCGGCTATGGCGCCACGGAGTGCGCCCCGCTCATCAGCTACAGCGACTGGACCGACTTCGCCGCAGGCTCTTGCGGCCGAGCCATCGACAATATGGAGGTGCGCATCGATTCGGCTGATCCTCAGACGATTCCTGGTGAGATACTGACCCGAGGCACCAACGTCATGCTGGGCTACTATAAGAACCATGAGGCGACGGCCGAGGCCCTCGACACAGAAGGATGGTATCACACGGGCGACCTCGGCACGATGGACCGCGAGGGCAACATCTACATCCGCGGACGCATCAAGAACATGCTCCTCGGATCGAGCGGACAGAACATCTATCCCGAGGAAATCGAGGATCAGCTCAACTCCATGCCCCTCGTCGGCGAGAGCCTCGTCATCCAGGAGGGCGAGAAGCTTGTCGCACTTGTCTATCCCGACCAAGACGAGGCCCTCGGACTCGACCAGGACTCCGTCGTTGCCGTGATGGAGCAGAACCGCCAGAACCTCAACCAGCAGCTGCCGGCCTACAGCCGCATCACCCGTGTCGAGCTGGTCAAGGAGGAATTCCAGAAGACTCCCAAGAAGAGCATCAAACGATATCTTTACCAAGCATAAACATAAAAGATGAAAGAAATACCAAGCTTCAACGAGCTTATCGAGAAAAGCATCATCAGCCATTGGGACAGGGATGCCCTGACTGACTATAAAGGCCAGACGCTGCAATACCACGACGTCGCACGCAAGATTGAGAAAGTCCACATCCTGTTCGAGAACTCCGGCATCCAGCGCGGCGACAAGATAGCCCTCTGCGGACGCAACTCCAGCCAGTGGGCCGTCGCCTTCCTGGCCACGCTGACCTATGGCGCCATCGCCGTGCCCATCCTGCACGAGTTCATGCCCGACCAGGTGCACAACATCGTCAACCACTCCGACGCCCGTCTGCTCTTCGCCGGCGACCACGTCTGTGGCAGCATCGACCCGCAGCAGATGCCCGGACTGGAGGGCATCATCCGCTCCACCGACTTCTCGCTGCTCATCTCGAGGACTGACAAGCTGACCTATGCCCGCGAGCACCTCAACGAGCTTTACGGCAAGAAGTTTCCCAAGTATTTCCGCAAGGAGCACGTCAGCTACTATCGCGAGCAGAGCCCTGACGAGATGGCCCTGATCAACTACACCAGCGGCACGACGGGATTCTCAAAGGGCGTCATGATTCCCTATCGCGCCCTGTGGTCGAACTTCGACTTCGCCTGCTCCGTCATGGGCAATGAAGTGAAGGAGGGCGACAACATCATCTCTATCCTCCCCATGGCCCACATGTACGGCATGGCCTTCGAGTTCATCTATGAGTTCCTCCGCGGATGCCATGTCTACTATCTCAACCGCATCCCCTCGCCAGCCATCATCGCCCAGGCCTTCGCTGAGGTGAAGCCCCGCATCATCATCGCCGTCCCCCTGGTCATCGAGAAGATCATCCGCAAGAAGGTGTTCCCCAAGATCCAGAACAACCGCATGCGACTGCTGCTTCAGATGCCCGTCATCTCCCAGCGCATCCGCGAGATGATCTGCAAGGAGGTGGTCAAGGCCTTCGGCGGCAACTTCTTCGAGATTATCATCGGCGGCGCCGCCTTCAACCAGGAGGTCGAGCAGTTCCTCCATCGCATCTCGTTCCCCTACACCGTAGGCTACGGCGCCACGGAGTGTGCACCCATCATCTGCTATGCCGACTGGCGCGAGTTCGTGCCTGGCTCATGCGGACGGGCAGCCAAGAACATGGAGGTGCGCATCGACTCGCCCGACCCGCAGAACGTCCCCGGCGAGATCCTCGCACGCGGACTCAACGTCATGCTGGGCTATTATAAGAATGAGGAGGCCACACGTGAAACCATCGACGCCCAGGGATGGTACCACACGGGCGACCTCGGCACAATGGACCGCGAGGGCAACGTCTTCATCAACGGACGCTCGAAGAACATGCTCCTCGGCCCCAACGGACAGAACATCTATCCCGAGGAAATCGAGGACAAGCTTAACTCGATGACCATGGTGCTCGAGTCGATCGTCGTCCAGCGCGACACCAAGCTTGTCGCGCTCGTACACCCCGACTTCGACGAAGCAAAGAGCATGAACTTCAGCCGCGAGGACCTGCAGGACGTCATGAACCAGAACCTCACGGGGCTCAACCAGCAGTTGCCGGCCTACGAGAAAATCTCCGAGATCGTCATCCACGACGAGGAGTTCCAGAAGACTCCAAAGAAGAGCATCAAGCGCTATCTCTACAAATAATCAAAGCGGCACTTCGCTCTCCTCAAAGCGGCGCTTTGACGACCTTAAAGCGGCACTTCTCCATCGGCGAAGCGCCGCTTTTTCTGTATTCGTTTGGCTATCTCGGAAATATTTTGTAACTTTGCACCCTCAATTTAATAATAAGGTAAAGAAAGCAAGATGATTACAGTCACGAATCTCGCGATTCAATTTGGCAAGAAAGTCCTCTACAAGGACGTGAACCTGAAGTTTACTAACAACAATATCTACGGCGTCATCGGAGCCAACGGAGCAGGCAAGTCAACCCTGCTGCGCGCCATCAGCGGCGAGCTCGAGCCCAACAAAGGCAGCATCGAGATGGCTCCCGGCGAGCGCCTGTCGGTACTGGAGCAGGACCACTTCAAGTACGACGAATACAGCGTCATGGACACCGTCCTCATGGGCCACACTCCATTGTGGCAGAATATGAAGGAGCGGGAGGCCCTCTATGCCAAGGCTGAGATGACTGAAGACGACGGTGTGAAGGCCGCCGAGCTCGAGATGGCTTTCGCTGAGATGAACGGCTGGGAGGCTGAGAGCGAAGCCGCCCAGCTGCTGCAGAACCTCGGCGTCAAGGAAGAACAGCACTACAAGCAGATGAGCGACATCTCGAACAACGAGAAGGTGCGCGTCATGCTCGCCAAGGCTCTCTTCGGCCATCCTGACAACCTGCTGCTTGACGAGCCTACCAACGACCTCGACCTCGACACCGTCCAGTGGCTCGAGGAATACCTGTCGAACCTAGAGCAATGCGTGCTCGTCGTCAGCCACGACCGCCACTTCCTCGACGCTGTCTCCACCCAGACCGTCGACATAGACTTCGGCAAGGTCACCCTCTTCTCGGGCAACTACTCCTTCTGGTACGAGTCGTCGCAGCTTGCCCTTCGTCAGGCCCAGAACCAGCGGCTGAAGGCCGAGGAAAAGCGCAAGCAGCTCGAGGAATTCATCCGCCGTTTCTCTGCCAATGTGGCAAAATCGAAACAAACGACTTCTCGAAAGAAGATGCTCGAAAAGCTTAACGTTGAGCAGATTACACCGTCGACACGCAAGTATCCAGGTATCATCTTCCAGATGGACCGCGAGCCAGGCACACAGATTCTCGAGGTGAAGGACCTCCGCGCTGTCGACGCTGACGGCACCGTCCTCTTCGACAACGTCAGCTTCACCATCGAGAAGGGCCAGAAGACCGTCTTCCTCTCGCACAATCCCAAGGCCATGACCGCCCTCTTTGAGATCATCAACGGCAATCGCCAGGCCGACCACGGAGAATACAAGTGGGGCGTCACCATCACGACGGCCTACCTGCCCCTCGACAACACCGCCTTCTTCCAGTCGGAACTCAATCTCGTCGACTGGCTCTCGCAGTATGGCAAGGGCAATGAGGTGCTCATGAAGTCATACCTCGGACGCATGCTCTTCCGCGAGGAGGACGTCCTGAAGAAGGTCAACGTTCTTTCCGGAGGCGAGAAAATGCGCTGCATGATTGCGCGTATGCAGTTGAAGAACGCCAACTGCCTCATCCTCGACACGCCTACCAACCACCTTGACCTGGAGTCGATTCAGGCCTTCAACAACAACCTCGTGCAGTTCAAGGGCAACATCCTCTTCTCCTCGCACGACCACGAGTTCATCCAGACCGTCGCCGACCGCATCATCGAGCTGACGCCACGCGGCACCATCGACAAGCTCATGCAGTACGATGACTACATCTACGACGAGGCCATCAAGGAAAAGCGTATCGAACTCTATGCATAAGCTATTGTGTCATAGGTTGGAGTGAATAGAGGGGAGTGAAGGTGACTCCCACTCTTTGTCTTGGCAGAAGTAATATCGGCCGTCAGAGGAAATCGAGTCCCTGGCTTCGGAGGGCGGAGCGGGCGATGCGTTCGTAGAGGAGTCCGAGGTCAGCAAAGTGGCTGACGGCTTGCATGGCGGCCTTGCGGAGGGATATGTTGGGGCTGCGAAGTGCGGCCGTGGCCTGGTCGACGAACTCGTTGATGCCGCGCTCGTTGGGCTCGCGGCGCTGCATGAAGAGGCGTGAGAGGATATGGTAGCCGCAGAGCTGGGTGAGGTCGTCGGGGGAGGCGATCCATCTGTAGGCCATGTCGGGGGCTGCGGGCATGTGCTGATAGAGGTTGAAGGCGGCCTGTTCGGCGATTTCGATGGTGGGTGTTTGCTCCATCCATAGGTCGGCGACGTCGGGCAGCATCTCGTCAGGGGGCATGAGCATGGTGGCGAGGATCTTACATTCACGCACGTTCTCCTTCCAAAGGGCGATTGCCAGCGGATAGCTTGGTGCAATCGTTTGGGCCATCTCGCGCAGGCGTGGGAGTGTGGCGCCCCAGTTGAGGTGGTAGTCGAGTCCTTTGTCGCGCATGGACTGTGCCGTCGCGCCGTCCATCATGAGGCGGAAGGACTGCTTGATCTGCAGGATTTGCTGGTCGGTGGTCATATGAGTGTGGCGTATTCGGAGCTGTAGCGCAGCATCTGGTGGTCGTAGGACTCGGAGTAGCTGACCTGGAGGTCGGCGAAGCGTCCCTGGGCGTCGTAGACGGGCATGAGGACGGGGTTGATGAATCCCTTGTAGGGGGCGAGGTTGAGCTGGCGGTAGCGCTGGAGTATCTCTTGGTGTAGATGGGGGTCGACGCTGACGGCATAGGTCTCGACGAGCTGGCGTGCTGCCTCGTAGTCGCCGCAGCTCTTGATGCGCTGTACCTCGGCCAGCAGCTGCGCGAAGAGCTGGCGGAGCTCCTGAAAATCGAGTATCTGGAGATAGTGGTATCCGTCGCGGACGATAATCGACGTATGGCGTGCGTGTTCGAGACACCAGCGTGCGATGAGTGCGCGGTTGCGCATGTGGGCCTCCTCGATTTGCCGTCCTGGCTCGATGCGCACGAGCTGCGTCATGAGGCCGTTCATCATGTAGGTGTAGTATTGCGACTTGTAGGCTTCCTGGTCGGGCAGTAGCTGCAGCTCGACGAGCTTTGGGTCGGCAATGTAGTAGAGGGCGAAGAGGTCGGCGCGTGCCTCCTCGATGGTGTCGCCGTAGGCCTTGAGGGCATCGGGGTCGACGCCTGGGAGTAGCTGTCCGCTGCCGTGTCCGAGACATTCGTGGAGGTCGGTGTGGAGGTCGTCGCATGCGTCGCCGTAGCGGTCGATGAGTGTGAGCATGGCTTGGTCGACGACAAATTCCTCCTTGAATCCGTTGCCGTGCGAGGCTTTGTTGTAGGCGTCGGTGATGTTGCTGATGGTGATGCTCTTTGAGCCGTGGGTGGCCCTGATCCAGTCGGCGTTGGGCAGGTTGATGCCGATGGCTGTCGACGGATACTCGTCGCCGCCGAGCATGGCTGCGCAGATGACGTTGGCGCTGACGCCCTTGACGAGGGGCTTGCGGAATCGCGGGTCGACGGGCGAATGGTCCTCGAACCACTGGGCGTGGCTGCTGATGGTGCGTGTGCGCTGGGTGGCCTCCTCGTCGATGTATTCGACGAGTCCTTCCCATGAGCCTTTCATTCCGAGGGGGTCGCCATAGACCTCGATGAAGCCGTTGATGAAGTCGACGCGTGTGTCGAGCGACCGGACCCACTCGATGCAGTAGTCGTTGAAGTGGCGGAGGTCGCCGTCGTCGTAATAATTGATAAGGTGGTTGATGAGCTGCTGCTGGCCTGGCGTCTCGCCGACGTCGGCTGCCTTGCGCAGCCAGTGGACGATGTGGCGTATGGCGTTGGCGTAGCGTCCTTGGGCTGACCATACGTCTTCGCGGATGGTGCCGTCGGGCTGCTTGACGAGGGTGGAGTTGAGCCCGTAGGAGGGGGGCTGCGGGTCGTCGGCATGGCGTCGCTTCAGTTCGGCATAGTAGGCTTCGGCCTCTGCCTGGCTGACGCCTTCGTAGAAATGGCAGGCGGAGGTCGCGACGAGGTCGTCGCCGTCGGCCTTGTTGACGCGCTTGGGCAGTACGTCGGGCGAGAAGATGACGGGCTGGAGGAGGCTGAACAGCTCGTCGACGGTCTGTCCGTCGTTGAGGGGCAGTCGTCGCGCATCGACGGTGCGCATTGCCTGTAGCAGATAGTCGGGTGTGAATCCTGGGGTGAACTTCTCGGATGCGTAGTGGTGATAGATGCCACTGGAGAACCAGACCCTCTTGAGATAGAGGGCCAGCGAACGGAATGACGGTGTGGTGTGGTCGATGCGCAGGTCGGTGTAGATGGTCTCGAGCACCTTTCGGATGCGAAGGTTGTAGCGGCCGAACTGGTCGAAGGTGATGTCGCGCCCAAAGAGTGTGGCCTGCGTGAGGTAGTAGACGAGTTCTTTCTGTCGTGTGGTCAGCGATTCGATGCCGTTGAGGCGATATCGAAGCAGCTGTATGTCGGCAAAGCGCTCGTCGTTGTAGCGGAATTGGTCAGCGCCCATCAGTTCTTTGCTTTTTTGGGAGCCCGCGTGGCTGGCTTGGGTGCTGCGACGGCGTGCTGGGCCTTGTATTCGCGGGGCGTGGTGCCCATGATGCGATAGAAGGAGGCATAGAACGACTGGCGGTTGGCAAATCCCACCATGTCGCTGACCTCCTCGATGCGCAGGTCCTGATAGCGCTTGTCGACGAGTATGGACATGGCTTCCTCAATCCGATATTTGTTTACAAAAGAAGTGTAGTTCATGTGGAACTTCACGTTGACCACTGCCGAGACGTAGCGTGTGTTGGTGCCGAGGTCGGCGGCCAGCTTCTTGGCAGAGTAGTCCTTGTCCTTGTACTTCTTTTGCATAACTATTACGTTGAGAATCTTATCCTTCAGCTCATCCATCAACGCGGGGCTCACCAGCGTGCGGTAGGTGGCCTCCCTTTCTTTCCTCTCTGTAATGTTGTACTTGGTCATATTATTCCTCCTTTATAGTGATCACTGCGGATAATTTTTGCAAATATAGTGTTTTTTTTTGATATTACATCAAACTTTTTGGATTATTTATAAAAAAATATATAAAAAAGTGTGTTTTAGGGGAAAATTTGTGTATCTTTGCATCTTCAAATAGCTATTTTAATAACCAAAATGCTGATAGATTATAAAAATGCGAATATAGACCAGACTGACGGGAAACGGGTGCTTGCGGGCGTCGATTTCACGGTCGGCGAGGGTGCCTTCGTCTACATCATCGGGCGGGTGGGTTCAGGCAAGAGCTCGCTGCTGAAAACGATTTACAACGAGCTGGACATCGACGAGGCTGACAAGGCTGAGGTGCTCGGCTGCGACATGACGGCCATCAGGCGCAAGGACGTCCCTGCGCTGAGGCGCCAGATCGGCATCGTCTTTCAGGACTTCCAGCTGCTGGCTGACCGCTCGGTGTTCAGGAACCTGTCGTTCGTGCTGAAGGCTACGGGATGGAAGGAGAAGCAGGAGCGGCGGCAGCGCATCGAGGAGGTGCTGGAGGCCGTCGGGATGAGCGACAAGAGCCGCCAGATGCCCCACGAGCTGTCGGGCGGCGAGCAGCAGCGCATCGCCATCGCCCGTGCCATCCTGAACCATCCGCGGCTGATCGTGGCCGATGAGCCGACGGGCAACCTTGACCCTGAGACGGCGCGTGGCATCATGCAGCTCTTCAAGGGCATCTCGGAGCAGGGCACCGCCGTGGTGATGTCGACCCACAACATGCCGCTGCTCAACCAGTTCCCGGGCATTGTCTATCGCTGTGAGGGCGGCCGCTTCTATGAGGTGGGCGATGCCGAGGGGGCGCTGAGTGCTGCTGAGGCAGATAATGATTAAAACAACAAAAACAAAATAGGACAACGATATGAAAGTGATGAAATTCGGCGGCACCTCCGTAGGGTCGCCACAACGTATGAAAGAAGTGGCGCGGCTGGTGACGGCTAAGGGCGAGCCCGTCTTCGTGGTGCTCTCAGCCATGTCGGGAACGACCAACTCGCTGGTTGAAATCTCCGACTACCTCTACAAGAAGAACCCTGACGGCGCCAACGAGGTGATCAACAACCTGGAGGACAAGTATATGCGCCACCTGCCCGAACTGCTCAGCGACGAGCAGCGGCTGGCCGCCACGCGCGACTTCCTGCATGAGGAGTTCCAGTATCTGCGCTCCTTCACCAAGGAGCTGTTCACGTCGTTTGAGGAGAAGAGCATCGTCGCCCAGGGCGAGATGATGTCGACCCACATGGTGGCGGCCTACCTCGAGGAGCAGGGCGTCAGCGCGGTGCTGCTCAATGCGCTCGACTTCATGCGCACTGACAAGAACGCCGAGCCCGACCCCGTCTATATCAAAGAGAAACTGACGGCCCTGATGGAGCAGAACCCTGGGGCTCAGGTCTATATCACCCAGGGATTCATCTGCCGCAATGCCTATGGCGAGATCGACAACCTCCAGCGCGGCGGCAGCGACTATACGGCGTCGCTCGTCGGAGCGGCCCTCAACGCGGAGGAGATTCAGATCTGGACTGACATCGACGGCATGCACAACAACGACCCCCGCATCGTCGACAAGACGGAACCTGTCCATCAGCTGCACTTCGAGGAGGCTGCCGAGCTGGCTTACTTCGGAGCCAAGATCCTGCACCCCACCTGCGTGCAGCCCGCCAAGTATGCCGGCATACCCGTCAGGCTGCTCAACACGATGGACCCCGAAGCTGAAGGGACGACCATCAGCAACGCCACGGAGTATGGCAAGATCAAGGCCGTGGCCGCCAAGGACAACATCATCGCCATCAAGATCAAGTCGAGCCGCATGCTGCTGGCCACGGGATTCCTGCGCAAGGTGTTCGAGATCTTCGAGAGCTATCAGACGCCCATCGACATGGTGTGCACATCGGAGGTCGGCGTCTCGATGTCGATTGACAACTCGGCCCATCTGGGCGAGATCGTCGACGAGCTGAAGAAGTATGGCACGGTGACGGTCGACACCAGCATGTGCGTCATCTGCGTCGTGGGCGACCTCGACTGGTCGAACGTGGGATTCGAGACCCGCGTGATGGATGCCATGAAGGACATCCCTGTCAGGATGATCAGCTACGGCGGGTCGAACTACAATATCTCGTTCCTCGTGCGCGAGGAGGACAAGCGGCGCGCTCTGCAGAGCCTGAGCGATCATCTCTTCAAATAAAAGAACCGGATGAAAGGCCAATTCCCCATCGACCGACTCCAGCAGGTCCGCACGCCATTCTACTACTACGACGCCGACCTGCTGCGCCAGACGCTCGCTGCCATTCAGAAAGAAGCAGGCAGGCACGAGGGCTTCATGGTGCACTATGCCGTGAAGGCCAACGCCAACCCGAAGGTGCTGCGCATCATACGTCAGGCCGGTCTGGGGGCCGACTGCGTCAGTGGCGGCGAGATTGAGGCAGCCGTCAAGGCCGGATTCCCTGCCGACAAGATTGTCTATGCAGGCGTCGGCAAGAGCGACTGGGAGATTCTCTGCGGACTCCGCCATGACATCCTGTGCTTCAACGTCGAGAGTCTGGCTGAGCTCGAAGTCATCAATCAGCTGGCTCAGCAGGAGGGCAAGACGGCCCGCGTCGCCCTGCGCATCAATCCTGACGTCGGCGCTCACACCCACGCCAACATCACGACGGGGCTGGCCGAGAACAAGTTCGGCATTGCCATGCGTGACATGGAAACGGTCATCATGAGAGCCCAGGAGATGACGGCCGTCAGATTCGTCGGACTCCATTTCCACATCGGAAGCCAGATCCTCGACATGGGCGATTTCCAGGCGCTCTGCAATCGGATCAACGACCTGCAGACGCAGCTGGAGCGCCATCACATCGCCGTCGAGAGCATCAACGTCGGCGGGGGACTGGGCATCGACTATCAGCACCCCAACCGCGTGCCTATGGCCGACTTCAAGGCCTACTTCGACACCTTCGCCCGACAACTGAGGCTGAGGCCTCGGCAGACCCTGCACTTCGAACTGGGGCGTGCCGTGGTGGCCCCTTGCGGGACGCTCTTCGCGCGTACATTATATATTAAGGAAGGAGCGGCCAAGAAGTTCTGCATCGTCGATGCGGGCATGACTGACCTGATCAGGCCTGCCCTTTATCAGGCCTACCACAAGATAGAGAACCTGACCAGCGACGAGCCCCTGGAGACCTACGACGTCGTAGGCCCGATCTGTGAGTCGAGCGACGTCTTTGCTAAACAGATCGACCTGAACCGTTGCCATCGTGGCGATCTCATTGCCATCCGCTCTGCAGGCGCCTATGGCGAGATCATGGCCTCGGGCTACAACTGCCGCCAGCTGCCAAAGGGATACACAAGCGACGAACTGATATGACGACGAGCGTGCTTCACATCTACCCAAAGAACGACAGCTTGATAGCCAACTACGTCAACATGCTGGCCGGGGCAATGGGGCAGAGCGTCTCGTCGATGTCCGCTGACAACCTGCAGGAGGCGAAGCACTATCTCAAGGAGCATCAGCCCGACATCGTTCATCAGCATGGGCTGGTGGAATGGGCTGCCCAGCTGAAAATGGGCCATTCGCGCCGCATACTGACACCTCACGGCCAGACGGTCGACGGGCGGAATGCCTACGTCGTCGTGGCGCGGAGCGACATCGAGGCCGGAATGCTTGGCGACAACCCGAGGGTCGAGACCTTGCGAAACCCTCTGATCACCAGGACTATCCGCCCGGAGGAGGCAGCAGACAGGATGATCCGTATCTATCAGAAAGTGATGGACTCCGACGTGTTGCCCTTCCTCAGCGACGACTCACGCCATGCGCTGAGCCTGCTACTGAAAGTGGCGCTCTGCGGCGACCCGCGATGGGTCGGCGATGAGAAACTGCCTGCTGACGTCCAATGGCGGCTGCTCTATATCTACACCTCACACGAAGGGGTCAGTGCGCTGCTCGATCGTGGGCTGAGCCTCATGGGCCTGCAGATCCCGCCCCACACGACGCCTGTCAGCTATCTGCCTGAAGGCTATCAGCGGCCTGTGTCACGGACGAAGGCCGGCATCGCGGATCTCTTGAAAGAGATGAAGCGGCAGATGCAGGGCGGAAGGCTGGAACTGATGTTGCTATGCGACCTGCATCAGGCACTCCGACGACCATCGCTCAACGAGGAGAGGCTGCTCAGAGAGCTTGAGGACGAAAAACTGACAGGGCTGTTTGCCAGCGCCTTACAGCTACTAAAAGAACAAATCTTGCTCGACGAAGGCTTCATGCCGTGCCCACCAGTGGACAACCGTACGACGGCACAGCTTCGGACGAGTCTGACCAATCACATGAAAATATGAATACTGACGAGAAATACCTTCATCTGCTATCCAACATCTTCCCAACCGTGGCCGATGCTTCACGCGAGATTATCAATCTCGAAGCCATACTCAACCTGCCCAAGGGAACGGAGCACTTCCTGGCCGACATTCACGGCGAATACGAGGCCTTCCGCCATGTGTTGAAGAATGCTTCAGGCAACATCAAGCGCAAGGTCAGCGAGATATTCGGCAACACCATCAGGGAGTCGGAGAAGAAGGAACTCTGCACGCTGATTTACTATCCTGAGCAAAAGCTGGAACTGATCAAGACCAACGAGGAAGACCTCGACGACTGGTATCGCATCACGATCCACCAGCTGGTGAGAGTCTGTCGTGACGTCTCCTCAAAATACACGCGCTCAAAGGTGCGCAAGTCGTTGCCGGCAGAGTTTTCGTATATCATCGAGGAATTGCTCCACGAGAGCACCGACGATCAGAACAAGGCGGCCTACGTGGCTGTCATCGTCGACACCATCATCTCGACAGGACGGGCCGACGACTTCATAGTGGCCATTTCGAATGTCATACAGCAGCTTGCCATTGACCAGCTGCATATCCTGGGCGACATCTATGATCGCGGGCCTGGCGCACACATCATCATGGACACCCTGGAGAAATACCACTCATGGGACATACAGTGGGGCAATCACGACATCTTGTGGATGGGAGCCTGTGCGGGCAACGATGCCTGTATCTGCAACGTCCTCCGCCTGTCGCTGCGCTATGCCAACCTGACGACACTCGAGGAGGGCTACGGCATCAATCTCGTGCCGCTGGCCACGTTCGCACTTGAGGTCTATGGCGATGATCCCTGTGAGGAATTCATGCCCAAACTGCTCAAGGAAGACAGCCGGATGGACGAGAAGACGCTCCAGCTGACGGCAAAGATGCACAAGGCCATCTCCGTGATCCAGTTTAAGGAGGAGGCCCGCATCTTCCATCGGCGCCCCGAATGGCAGATGGAGGACCGCTGTCTGCTGGAGCACGTAGACTACGCGAAGCATACGTGCAATCTCGACGGCCACGACTACGCGATGAAGTCATGCTGCTTCCCGACCATCGACTCCAATGACCCTTCAGCCCTGACGCCTGAGGAGGACGATCTGATGAAGAAACTCCACCACTCGTTCCGCGTCTCCGAGAAGCTGCGCAAGCATATCCGCTCCATTCTCAGCCACGGGTGCATGTACAATGTCTGCAACCAGAACTTGCTCTTCCATGCTTCTGTGCCGCTCAACGATGACGGCACACTGAAAGAGGTTGAAATCCTCGGGAAGACCTATGCCGGACGTGAGCTGATGGAATTCACAGGCCAGCTCATTCGTGCCGCCTTTGAGAACGACACCCCCGCTGAGACCAAGGCTTTCGCCAAGGACTACTTCCTCTACCTCTGGTGTGGCAAGGATTCTCCATTGTTCGACAAGTCGAAGATGGCCACCTTCGAGCGCTATTTCCTTGAGGACAAGACCACCTACCATGAGGAGAAGGGAAACTATTTCAAATTGCGCGACTCGCAGGAGGTGTGCGACCGCATCCTGGATGCCTTCGGCGTGAAGGGCGAGACGCGTCACATCATCAATGGCCACGTGCCTGTGCATGCCGGCTCGGGCGAGAACCCTATAAAGGCTGGAGGCCGTCTGATGGTCATCGACGGCGGATTCTCTGAAGCCTATCACAAGGAGACGGGCATTGCCGGCTATACGCTGGTCTATCACAGTCGTGGCTTCCAGCTTGTCCAGCATGAGCCCTTCACCAGCGAGCGCGACGCCGTCATCAGGGGCACTGACATCAAGTCGACAACTCAGATCGTCGAGATGTCAACCCACCGCATGCTCGTCGCTGATACTGACAAGGGGGCCGAGCTGCGCTCTCAGATAGCCGACCTGAAGGATTTGCTCTATGCCTATCGGCACGGCATCATCAAGGAAAAACGAACCTAAGTTCTCTAACAAATAACCAATTTTTAGCCTATGATTACACTAACAATGCTTCTGCAGCTCCTCATCGTCTTAGGAGCTCTCTGGGTGGGCTCGCGCTACGGCTCACTGGCACTCGGTGCCATCTCCGGCATCGGACTGGCAATCCTCGTTTTTGGATTCGGACTCAAGCCTGGCACACCTCCGACGGACGTGATTTACATCATCATCGCTGCCGTCACGTGTGCTGGCATCATGCAGGCCTCAGGCGGTATGGACTGGCTCATACAGATTGCCGAACGACTGCTGCGCAAGCATCCCGACCGCATCACCTTCCTGGCGCCCCTCTGCACCTTCTTCCTCACCGTGCTCGTTGGGACGGGCCACGTCGTCTACACGCTGATGCCTATTATATGCGACATTGCACTGAAGAAGGGCATCCGTCCGGAGCGCCCCTGTGGAGTGGCTTCCATCGCATCGCAGGTGGGTATCACCTGTTCGCCCATTGCGGCTGCCGTCGTTGCCTTCGTCTCAATATCCAACGCGAACGGGTTCGACATCACCATACCTCGCGTACTGATGGTCTCCATCCCAGCTTGCATCTGTGGCTTGATGGCCGCAGCCGCTGCCAGTTATCATCGCGGCCTCGACCTCGACAAGGACCCGCAGTTCCAGGCTAAGCTGAAAGATCCCGAACAGCGTGCCTACATCTATGGCAAGAGCGCCACAACACTCGACCTCAAGATCCCGCGCGAAGCCAAGAACGCCGTCTACGTCTTCCTCGCAGCCCTCTGTGTCATCGTGATGTTTGCCATCTTCCCCAACCTGCTGCCCTCATGGGACGGCCAATCTCTGAAGATGAACCTTGTCATTCAGATTGTCATGATCTCGGCAGCTGCCCTCATGATTATCTTCTGCAAGGCACAGCCGAAGAAAGCCGTCGCAGGGCCTGTGTGGCAGTCGGGCATGGTGGCCGTCGTGGCTATCTATGGTATTGCCTGGCTGGCTGACACCTACTTCTCAAACTATCTCGACGAGATGAAGCTGATGCTCTCCGACATTGTCGCAGCTTATCCTTGGTCGATAGCCTTCGTCTTCTTCCTCGTCTCTGTGCTCATCAACTCGCAGGGGGCTGTCGTCGTCGCCATGCTGCCGCTGGCCTATTCCCTCGGCATCGAGGGGCCCGTGCTGCTGGGGGTGCTGCCCAGCGTCTATGGCTACTTCTTCATTCCCAACTATCCCTCAGATATCGCAACCGTCAACTTCGACCGTTCTGGCACCACCGTCATTGGCAAGTATCTGCTGAACCATTCGTTCATGATGCCTGGCCTGATCTGTGTCTTCGTCTCGACAATCGTGGCCTACGTGCTCTCGATGATTATCTACTGACGCTTCTTGGGAGATATAGAAAAAAGAAAGCTGCTAAGTTTGAACTTAGCAGCTTTTCTTTTGTTGGGGTACCCGGACTCGAACCAGGAAAGGCAGGACCAGAATCTGCAGTGTTACCATTACACCATACCCCAAACTTGGACTGCAATCAGAATCATTTCCGTTTTGCGGTTGCAAAGGTACGCATTTTTCTTGAACCACCAAAACTTTTCGCGACTTTTTTTTAAAAATTCTCAAAAAAAGTGCAATTAAGGGCTAAATTCGGACAAAAAGCACTATCTTTGCAGCATATAAACCGAACAACATAGTCATCTAAAATCATTGAATGGAACAAACAGCCATACTCGTTGAGAACATCATCAAGGGAATCCATGAGAAAAAGGGGAGTCAAGTCGTCGTTGTCGACCTTAGCGGCATCGACGGCACCATTTGCTCCTCGTTCGTCGTCTGTCAGGGTAACTCGCCCACTCAGGTCGAAGCCATTGCCGAATCTGTGGGTGATGTGCTCCGTGAGCAGCTCAAAGAGAAACCTACACACGTGGTAGGTCTCGAGAATGCCCAGTGGGTGGCTATGGACTACGGCGATGTGCTGGTTCATATTTTCCTGCCTGACGTGCGTGCCTACTACGATTTGGAACATCTGTGGGAGGATGCCCAGCTGACTCATATTCCCGATTTAGACTAGATAAAGAATAGAATTAAGCCATCTTTATGGAACAACAGAACAACAATCAACAACCGAAGATGCCCCGGTTCAATATGAACTGGATCTATTTGCTCGTTATCCTTGCACTGACGTTCCTTTACTTCAGCAATGGAGCTACGGGGATTCAGCAGCCGCAGACGGCTCAAAAGGAGGTGTCCTATTCTGAGTTTCAGGAGTTGCTGGCTAAGGGTAATGCCTCCAACATCGTGGTCAACAAGACGAAGAATACGCTGAAGATGTATGTCAAGCCCGACAGCATCCGCTCCGTCTTCCACAAAGGGACTGACCAAGTGGGCACCTCGCCCTATCTCAGCGTTGAGTTCGGCAGTGTCGAGAAGGTTGAGAAAATCGTTGAGACGGCACGTGCCGACAGCGTCTTCACGGGTGAGCTGACCTATGAGCGCGAGAAGGAGGGCGGCGTGCTGGGCTATCTATTCAATCTGCTTCTGCCCATCTTCCTGCTTGTCATCGTATGGATGCTTTTCATGCGTCTGATGAGTGGCGGCATGGGCGGCGGCATGGGCGGCATCTTCAATGTCGGCAAGTCGAAGGCCAAGATGTATGAGAAGGGTGGCGAACTGGGCATCACGTTCAAGGACGTGGCTGGTCAGGAGGGCGCCAAACAGGAGGTGCAGGAGATCGTCGAATTCCTGAAGAACCCGCAGAAGTATACCGACCTGGGCGGCAAGATTCCCAAGGGCGCATTGCTCGTCGGCCCTCCGGGCACGGGTAAGACCTTGTTGGCTAAAGCCGTAGCAGGTGAAGCCGGTGTGCCCTTCTTCTCGATGTCGGGTTCCGACTTTGTCGAGATGTTCGTAGGCGTCGGAGCCTCACGTGTGCGCGATCTGTTTCAGCAGGCTAAGGCTAAGTCACCATGTATTATCTTTATTGACGAGATTGACGCCGTCGGACGGGCCCGCTCGAAGAATCCTGCCATGGGCGGCAACGATGAGCGCGAGAACACCCTCAACGCCCTGCTCACTGAGATGGACGGCTTCGGCACCAATAGCGGCGTCATCATTCTTGCGGCCACCAACCGTGCCGACATGCTCGACTCGGCTCTCCTGCGAGCCGGACGCTTCGACCGCCAGATTCATGTCGACCTGCCTGATCTGAGCGAGCGACGCGAGATATTCCTCGTCCACCTGCGTCCCATCAAGACGGACGACTCCGTCGACGTCGACTTCCTGGCACGCCAGACGCCAGGCTTCTCTGGTGCCGACATTGCCAACGTCTGCAACGAGGCTGCTCTCATCGCTGCCCGCCATGATAGCCCCACGGTGGGCCGTCAGGACTTCCTTGACGCCGTCGACCGCATCATTGGCGGACTGGAGAAGAAGACCAAAGTGATGACTGATCAGGAGAAGCGCTCCATTGCCATTCACGAGGCTGGTCATGCCACCATCTCCTGGTTCACGGAGTTCGCCAACCCCTTGGTCAAGGTCTCCATCGTACCTCGCGGTCAGGCCCTTGGCGCTGCCTGGTATCTGCCTGAGGAGCGAGTCCTCCAGACCAAGGAGGCCATGCTCGACGAGATGTGCTCGCTGCTTGGCGGACGCGCTGCTGAGGAACTCTTCATCGGCCACATCTCCACAGGCGCCATGAACGACTTGGAGCGCACGACAAAGCAAGCCTACGGCATGATTGCCTTTGCTGGTATGAGCGATAGGCTGCCCAACGTGTGCTATTATAATAATAGTGAGTATCAGTTCCAGCGGCCTTACTCTGAGGCTACAGCCAAGCTTATGGACGACGAGGTGCTGAGGATGATCAACGAGCAATATGATCGCGCCAAGCGCATCCTCACTGAGCATGCCGATGGTCACGCCCAGCTGGCCCAGCTGCTCATCGAGCGCGAGGTCATCTTCGCTGACGACGTCGAGAAGATCTTCGGCAAACGCCCATGGCAGAGCCGCACCGAGGAACTGCTTGAGGCTCAGATGCGTGCCGATGCTGAGCGCATGGCCGAGGAGCGCGCCAAGGCGTTGGAAGCCCAGCAGCAGAATGACGAACAAACATCAGGAAAGGAGGAGAAGAACGATGAATAACTTTGTAGTACGCACCATCACAGGCGTCATCTTCGTCGCCGCTATCGTCACGAGTTTCCTCAATCCAACGGCCATGGTATTCCTCTTTGCCGTCGTCACAGGTATGACTACGTGGGAGTTCTGCGGGCTGGTCAACGAACGCCCCTACACCCACGTCAATCAATTCATCTCGACCGTTGCAGCCGTCTATCTCTTCCTTTCGATGGCCGGCTTCAATAGCGGCTTGACGCCACCCACGGTCTTCATCCCTTACCTCGTCACGATCATCTATCTCCTCGTGGCCGAGCTGTATCTCAAGGAGAAGGACCCCATCAACAACTGGGCCTACACCATGCTCCCCCAGCTCTACATCGCCCTGCCGCTCTCCATGCTGACCGTCCTCGCTTTTCCTGAGAACGGCAGCTATAGCCCCGTCATGCCCCTCTCCGTCTTCGTTTTCTTATGGCTCAACGACTCGGGGGCCTATTGCTTCGGATCACTCTTTGGACGCCATAAGCTCTTCCCGCGCATCTCGCCAGGCAAGACCTGGGAGGGCAGCATCGGCGGCGGACTGCTCGTCGTGGTCGTGGCCGTCGTCATCAGCTATCTGCTGAAGAAGTACGATTTTGGGGCATCGGGCCTCGATGCACTTCAGTGGGCAGGCCTTGGCCTGACGGTGGTGGTCTTCGGCACGTGGGGCGACCTTGTCGAGTCGCTCTTCAAGCGCACCCTTGGCATTAAGGATTCTGGCAATATCCTGCCTGGTCATGGTGGCATGCTCGACCGCTTCGACTCCTCGCTCCTGGCCATCCCTGCAGCCGTCGTCTATCTTTACACGCTCACTTTGTTCTGATTATAACGCACTTGTCACTTTGTCACTTTGCCACATGAGGGAAATCCTAAATAATGTGGCAAAGGGCAAAGTGACATTTTCACATACTTAGCTTTCAGTCTGTCTGACCTTGACGGGTGCGGAGCAGTCTTGTCATGGTGGCGGCAGCGCACTGAGGGGCATTCTCGTTGCCCAGGCGGCGCCAGACGTCATCGTAGCCTTCGAGCATCTGCTGGCGACGTGGGCCGTAGAGGATGCTGTCCAGTTGGCGGCGGATGTTATCGACAGAGAATGAGTCAGCGACGAGCTCGCTGACCACCTCGCGATCGGCAATCAGGTTGACCAGCGAGATGAACCTGACCTTCAATATGCGTCGTCGCAGCCATCCGATGAGGCGGGGCAGGGGAGTCTCGTAGCAGACCACCTGTGGCACGCGGAAGAGTGCCGTCTCGAGTGTGGCCGTGCCGCTGGTGACGAGGGCTGCGTGGGCTTTGCTGAGCAGCTTGTAGGTGCCTCCGGCTGGCAGCAGCAGGGCATTGTGGCCAGTGGTAAATTGATGGTAATACTCTGGCTCGATGGCAGGCGCGCAGGCGATGACGGCCTGATAGCCTCCGTTGGCTACGAGATCGTCAGTCGCCTCGAGCATAGCGGGCAGGTTGTCCTTGATCTCTTGGCGCCGACTGCCGCAGAGCAGTGCGATGATGGGCTTGTCGGGTTCGATGCCGTTGTCGTCTGTAAAGGAATCATTACAGGCCTTCGCGGCTCTGAGATATTCGCTGACCTCGTCAGCCGTGGGATTGCCTACGTAGTGGATAGGGTAGTGATGCTTGCCTTCAAAGAAGTCGACCTCGAAGGGAAGGATTGAGAACAGCTCGTCGACGTCGCGGCGGATGTTGCGGATGCGATATTCCTTCCAAGCCCATATCTTGGGCGAGATGTAGTAGTAGACGGGGCAGACAGCTTTCTCGTGTACAAACTTGGCAATGCTGAGATTGAAGCCCGGATAGTCGACGAGGATGACGACGTCAGGCTTCCAGCTGACAATGTCGGCCTTACATCGGCTCATGTTGCGAAAGATGGTCGGCAGATGCATCAGCACAGGCACGAAGCCCATATAGGCCAGCTCGCGGTAGTGGCGCAGGAGCACGCCCCCCTCAGCCTGCATCAGGTCGCCCCCGATGCATCGGAACTGGGCCTCGGGATCCTCCGTCCGCAGGGCTCTCATCAGTCGCGAGGCGTGCAGGTCGCCGCTGGCCTCACCTGCAATCAGGTAGTACTTCATATCTCACTCATCCTTCCTGTGCGTTCTCTTTCTTACTTCTCCACGTCCTCCTTCTCCCAGTCCTTCATCCGTCGGAGAGCTTCATAGGCCGTCACGTCGAAGGTGGTTGGCGTGATGGCTACATAGCCGTGCTGGAGGGCCCAGTTGTCAGTGTCGTCGCGCTGGGGCTCGTCGTTGACGTAGTGGCCTACCATCCAGTAGTAGTCGTAGCCGCGCGGATGGTGGCACTTGGTCACTTCGTTAGACCACGTCCCATGCGCCATGCGGCACACCTTGACGCCGCGGAACGATTCGGCCAGGGGGAAGTTGACATTCAGGCAGACCCCTTCGGGCAGCCCTTCGTCGAGCACCTGGCGGGTGAATCTCTTGACATAGGGGCGCAACGGCTCGAAGTCGGCATCGTCGCTGTGGTCGCAGAGCGAATAGGCCACGCTTGGGATGTATTTCATGCAGCCCTCCATGACCACGCCCATCGTGCCCGAATAGTGGGAGTTGACTGACCCGTTGTCGCCGTGATTGATACCCCCGAGTACAAGGTCGGGGCGGCGGTCGACAATCTCATGAAGGGCCAGCTTCACGCAATCGACGGGCGTGCCGTTCGACGACCATATCTCGACGCCTGGCTCGCGATGGCGCAGGGTCAGTTGTAATGGAGTGGTGGCTGAGAAGGCGCATGAGAATCCCGATCGGGGGCCCTCTGGCGCGCAGACAATGACGTCGCCCATCTCCTTCACCATATCGACGAGGCAGCGGATGCCCTTGGCCTGATAGCCGTCGTCGTTAGAAATCAATATCAGTGGTCTCTTCATGTTGCTGTCGTTTTTTTCAGACTTCTTTATAACTAATAGTTATTACGCCGCTTTGCAGTAGGAGGCGACGTGTCTCACGTCGCATCAATCTGCTGGATTGCGACGTGACACACGTCGCATCAATCTGCTGGATTGCGACGTGACACACGTCGCCTCAATCTACAGGATTGCGACGTGAGACACGTCGCCTCCTACTTGTGCGCTGCAAAGTTAGCGAATTTTTGAAGAAAATCCAAATGATTGGGACGGGAATATAGTTTTGTTTTTTCATTTCCTCCTCGCGCTGATGAAAGAAGCGGTACTTTGAGGTCGGCGAAACGCCGCTGTGTCATGCACACAGGACCCCCGCGAAGCAGGCGTCGGACCGTTTCGTTTTCAGAAAAAAGATGCTTCTTCAGAGATTCTTTGCCACGAATCACCGTTATTTCGAAAATAATGACTACCTTTGCACACTGGAAGGCACTGTCACGGTCTGTCGCTGGCGTCGCTCACGAGGCGGGGCGAGAGGAAAGTCCGGGCAGCATAGGACGCTCCACTTCTGAAAGTAGAAGCAGTTGGCGACAGCTGGTTAGGGAAGAAGAGAACGACCGCCTCCTCCTGCGGATTCTGTCTATAGGAGGTTGGTAAGGGTGAGAAGGTGTGTGTAAGAGACCACCAGCCGGCGGGTGATCGTCGGGCTGTTCCCGCTGGAGGCTGCAAGTTCATGTATACCATCGACTGAGGGTCGTCCGCCCGAGCAATGCGATGGAGGGTAGAACGCTAGAGACGCATGGCGACGTGCGTAGTAGATAAATGACAGACGCCAGTCCCTCAGCTGAGGGAGTGGTACAGAACCCGGCTTACAGGGGCAGTGCTTTCCATTTTCTCATTGTATGATTGTTTCAGCTTTTGAAATCCGATAGCAGAATTGAAAATTAAGGAGATTGTCAGGTTTCTCAGGGAGGACATCTGGCGCACGCCCACAGAGACGATGTCGCCAGTGCGACGGCTTTGCTACGAGGTCGTCAAGGTGGTCGTGCTGGCCGTCAGGTTCTTCACCGCGAAGCGGGTGCTGACGCAGGCATCGGCCCTGACGTATTCTACGCTGCTGGCCATCGTGCCCATCCTGGCCGTCGTCTTCGCCATTGCACGCGGCTTCGGCTATAGTAAATATATTGAGGTGTGGTTTCGCGACGCCTTTGCCTCGCAGCCACAAGCGGCAGAGGTCATCGTGGGTTTCGTCAACAGCTATCTGGTTCATACGAAGAGTGGCATCTTTCTCGGCGTAGGCCTCGTCTTCATGCTCTACACCGTGCTGATGCTGGTCAGCAATATTGAGCAGACGTTCAACGAGATATGGCAGGTGAAGCATCAGCGCAGCATCTTCCGCACGTTCACAGACTATCTGGCCATGTTCCTGCTCTTTCCCATCCTCATCGTGGTGTCATCGGGCTTGAGCATCTTCCTGGCCACGATGGCCGACTCGCTGCCTGACTTCCTGCTGCTGGGACCTGCCGTGAGAAAGCTCATCGATCTGTCGCCCTACTTCCTGATGTCGCTGCTCTTCATCGCCCTCTATGTCTTCATGCCGAACACGCATGTGAAGGTGAAAAACGCCATCGTGCCTGGCATCTTGGCGGGTATCGCCATGCAGTGGCTCCAATTCTTCTACATCCACTCGCAGATATGGATGACGGGCTACAACGCCATCTACGGCTCGTTCGCCGCCCTGCCGCTGTTCATGCTTTGGGTCCAGATTTCATGGACGATATGCTTGTTCGGAGCGGAGCTGACCTATACGAGCCAGAACCTCGACTACTATGACTTCAACGCAACGACTGACGATATCAGCCACCGCTATCAGATCATGCTGTCGGCTCTGCTCATGTCGCGCATTTGCCGCAGTTTTGCCGATGGCGAGAGACCCTATACGGCTGACAGGCTTCGTCGCGTTACGGGCGTGCCCATCCGCATTGTTAACGACTTGCTCTACAGGTTGGTCAGTGCCCGCCTGCTCGTCGAAATCTCGCCAGACGAGAAAGGGGCCAGCTCAAAGTTCATTCCAGCCGAGAGCCTGGCCAACCTGAGCGTGGGCGTCATGATCGACCGCTTGGAAGCTCAGGGCCACTGGCAGCTGGATCTGCCTGTCGGAGAGCTCTTTGCCGACGAGTGGGCAAAGGCCGTAGACTTAAGAATGAACTATCTGAAGGCCTTGCGCGACATCCGTCTGGAAGACCTGCAAAAGAAAGGGAGTTTAGACGTCTAAACTCCCTTGTTACTTTTTAAAGAAATGATTCTATCAACTGGCGATCGGCGGCCGTCCATTCCAGATCTTCTAACTCATCGCGCTCCAGCCAGCTGAAAGTTAAGTGGTCGTAGAGCTTGAAGGGTTTGCTGTCGCCTTTGCACAGATACGCTGCCACGGTGATCTGGAAGTCTGGGTAGTCATAGTCGACCTCTCCAAGCTTACGGCCGACGAAGATGTCCCAGTCCATCTCCTCCTTGATTTCGCGCACCAGCGCCTCATGGTCGCTCTCGCCTGCCTCTACCTTGCCGCCAGGGAACTCCCAGTGCTCGGAGATGTAGGGATAGCGACTCCGCGTTCGCTTCATGCACAGATATTTAGGACCTTCGCCCGTACAGCCATTCTCAATGACGACGGCTGCCACAACCCTTGTTCTCATCGCTTGTGTGTGTCCTTGTCTTAAATCCTTGGGTGTATAGAAAGACTGTTGACTCAGTCAGCAGACTCAAACTCGCGCAGGAACTGCATGTCGTTCTCAGAGAACATGCGCAGGTCGGAGACGCGGTACTTCAGGTTGGTAATGCGCTCTACGCCCATTCCGAAGGCATAGCCGCTGTAGATCTTCGGATCGATGCCGCACTGCTCCAGCACGTTGGGGTCAACCATGCCGCAGCCCAGGATCTCCACCCATCCTGTGTGCTTACAGAAGCCGCAGCCCTCGCCGCCACAGATGAAGCACGAGATGTCCATCTCAGCTGAAGGCTCCGTGAAGGGGAAGTAGGAGGGACGCAGACGAATCTTCGTGTCTGGGCCGAACATCTCCTGAGCGAAGGAGAGCAGCACCTGCTTGAGGTCGGTAAATGAAACGTTCTTGTCGATGTAGAGACCTTCCACCTGATGGAAGAAGCAGTGGGCACGGGCTGTGATGGCCTCATTGCGATAGACACGGCCTGGGCAGATGACACGGATGGGGGCCGTCAGTCGTCCGTCCTCTGTGTGCATCTGTTCCATGACGCGAGCCTGAACGCTCGATGTGTGTGAGCGTAGCAGGATGTTCTTCGTGACGTCGTCGGGATGCTGCGAGACGAAGAAGGTGTCCTGCATGTCGCGGGCGGGATGGTCGGCGGCGAAGTTCATTTTGGTGAAGATGTGCAGGTCGTCCTCCACCTCGGGGCCGTCAGCCAAGACGAAGCCCATGCGCGAGAAAATGTCGATGATCTCGTTGGTGACGATGGTCAGGGGATGGCGCGTTCCGAGCTGGATGGGGTAGGGCGTACGGGTCAGGTCGACCGTCTCATCGCCCGACTCCTGTGTCTGGCACTCTTCGCGCAGCATGTTGATGCGCTCGGTGGCCAGAGTCTTCAGTTCGTTGATCTTCATGCCGACGGTCTTCTTCTCGTCGGCGGCCACGTTGCGGAAGTCCTGCATCAGGGCCGTAATCTCGCCCTTCTTGCTCAGATATTTCAGGCGGAGCTGTTCCACTTCATCTGCGTTTTTGGCGCTCAGCGTCTGTACTTCTTTCAGAAGTTCATCAATCTTGTCGAGTATCATATTATTCTTTATGGTTTTTCTTTGCTAAATTGTGATTGTAGTATTCCTGGTCGCCAGTGATGTCGCGTACCACCTTGAGGAAGGGGGGAAACTTGACGGGCTCGCCATCGGCAATGCCCTTGGTCTCGAGGATGACGAGGCCGGCGAGCGCGCCTTGATAGGTGTCCACCTCGAAGTACTGGCCCTGCCAGATGAAGCTGTGGCGATGCTTCTCAATGGTGGTGCACTGAGGGTCTGCCAGTCCCAGCATCATCTCATAGAGACTCAGGTTGATCTGCCGCTCAGTGACGAGCTCCTCGTGGGCCGACGTCTTCTTCTTCGTCGTATGCACATAGACGAACTTGCCGTCGAAGCCGCGCTTGCGAAGCCGCACCTCACAGTCGGGCTCGCTCTGCAAATAGGTCTGGACAATGTCGCTCTCGATGCAGTCGTCGGGCAGCTGGCCGTCGATCTCAACGATATACTTGCGCTCCTCCTCAATGGGCTGGGGCAGACAGAGCACGCTGCTGATCTCCTTCAGCACGCGGCGCATCTTGGTGTCGAAGTCGTCGTGGTTGTTGATGACGCGCAGGTGGGGATGGCCCTTCCATGCGTGAATCACCTTTTTGTCCAAAGAGCGTGCAATGCGGAGTCCTTCCTCGTTCATCTGCTCGTAGCGCTGTGCGTTATTTGCCGTCGTATAGTATTGCTCTGCGCCGTCGGCTGCTGACACCAGGTGGAGCACGGCGTCATAGCGCTCACGCAGCTCGGCTGTCGTCGTGCCGACGGCCCTCGTGATGTCTGCCCACATCTCAGGTGCCATGTAGGCCGAGATGTCCATCGCACCGCGGTCGCAGACGATGATGCAGGGCTGCGAGCATTCCTGAGCCATGCGCTGGAATTTGTCCTCAAGGGCCAGCTGAATCTCGAGTGTCGCCTTCTCGCCTTCATAGAAGAATCCCTCGTTCTTCGTCAGGTAGTTCATGCCTGCCTGAGTGAAGAGCGTGGGCACTTCGGGGATGGTGAACACCTTGAAGCCCAGGCTTGAAAAGTGCTCAATGACGCGAACGAGCGCCGTTGTCTTTCCTGCACAGGGGCCTCCCGTAAGCACAATCTTTTTGATGTCGTTCATTGCCATTATTTTTCAATTGCGATGCAAAGGTAATGATTTTTAGTGAGTTTACGGCATGTTGCGCCTAAAAAAATGAGTTTTTTTATTCAGTTCCATGATGTTGACATCTTCGAGATGGTTCACCTCAGGTGATTCGTCGCCAATTTGTCCGACGACGGTGATGATATCAAAGCGGACGGGCAGGTCGATGTGGTGGTATTTGATATAATGATTCATTGACTGGCGGATGTTGCGGCGCTTCTTATAGTCGACGGCCTTGGCCGGGTCGCAGAAGTCGGCACTGCGGCGTGTCTTGACTTCCACAAAGACGATGAACTCCGAATTGCGGGCAATGATGTCGATGTCGCGATGGCCTGAGCGCCAGTCGCGTTCAAGGATGACATAACCTTTATGGCGCAGGTAGGCGGCTGCCAGTTCTTCGCCCCAGATGCCCGTTTCGAGATGTTGGGGCGCCTTGGCGTCGGATGTGTTGCGTTGTTCGGCTTTTTCCAATAGCAGTTTGCAGTTGAGGAATGCGTCCTTCACCCAACCTTCCTTGTCTGGAACCTGGGGCAGCATACGCTCCAGTGCCAGCAGAATCTTGTGGGCCTCCTCGTGGCGGCCTTCGCCATTGCGAACTCTCAGCACGTCGACAGCTGCCCAGAACATGGCCAGCGACGTGTAGGGGCTTTTGTCGTTGGCGTAAATCATCCGGGCTGCCTCGTAAGCCGTTTCTGTGAGACCCTGCTTTCGGAGTTCAAAGACGTCTTTTGCCGTCATGTCTTGGTTGGTTGAAAAGGATTGAAGGGTTTATATGGCGGAGTTGTCCTCGTCGTCGTCCTCTGCCTCGTTTTCCATTCGGCAGATGCGGTGTGTCTCTCTGCGGGCTTCGCGCCATCGCGGAAAGTATCGGTCCATAAGGGAATGGAACCGGGCATTATGAGTAGGCTCCAACAGATGGCACAGTTCGTGGACCACGACATGCTCGACGCACCATTCGGGCAACAACAGCAGATAGGCTGAGAAGCAAATGGTGGTGTCCTTTACATTACAGACGCCCCAGCGCGAAATCATGGGCTTATAGCAGACCCGGGACGGCTTGACTCCCATCAGTCTGGAGTGGCGCTCCACCATTGGCTCAATGATGGAGCGGATTCGCTGATAGACGTCGGCGGCCTGAGCCCTGGTCTTGAGGGGCAGCTGGTTGAAGAATGCCTCACGCTTCGCTTGCCGCTCATAGGTCTTTCTGCGTGCTTCTTCGATCCATTCGCGATGCTCCTCAATGAAGCGCTCCACTTCGGACTTCGGCATGCCGATGGGTGCCGACACGTGCACGTCGCCGTTCCGGACGATGCGCATCGACAGCCTGCGCGTCCTTCTGTAGGTCACTTCTATTGCCACTTCCGTATTTGTATTCTATCTGATGAACAGCAGTTCGCGATACTTGGGCAGCGTCCACAGGCCGTCCTCCACGATCATCTCAAGATGGTCGGCCTCGTTGCGGATGAGCTCCATCTTCGGGCAGACCGTGTCGTGATAGGCAATGGCACGCTGATGGATGTCGGCGATGCGGTTAGCCACGCGGCGGGCCTCAGTCAGTTCTTCGACGAAGCGCTCGATGGCTTCGGTGCGCTCGGCTATCTCCTCAATGAGCTTCATGTTGCGTGAGCAGAGACGCGAGGCCTTCTCGGCAGGGAAGACGTCCTTCGTCCCCTGCACGTTCTTGATGAGCGTGCTCTGATAGTGGGTCGAGACGGGGATGATGTGGTTCATGGCCAGGTCGCCCAGCACGCGGGCCTCTATCTGTACTGTCTTGACGTACATCTCCCACTTCACCTCGTTGCGGGCTTCGAGCTCCTTGCGGTTCATCACCTTGGTCGATTCGAACATGCGCACCGTCGCCTCGTCGAGGTAGTGCTCAATGATGACAGGGCACGACTTCTCGACGTCGAGCCCACGACGTCGGGCCTCCTCGACCCATTCGTCGCTATATCCGTTGCCGTCGAACCGGACGGGACGGCAGGTCTTGATGTCTTCCTTCAGCACTTCAATGATAGCTGTTATCTTACTCTCGCCTTGCGAGATACGATTACTGACACGACTATAGAAATCTGCCAGCGACTCAGCCATGGCGGAGTTCAGCGCAATCATGGCGCTGGCGCAGTTGGCCGACGAGCCTGGCGCACGGAATTCGAAGCGGTTACCAGTGAAGGCGAAGGGCGAGGTGCGGTTGCGGTCGGTGTTGTCGATGATGAGATCGGGGATCTGAGGGATGTCAACTTCAAAGCCCTTCTTTCCCTTGAGCGTGAACAGGTCGTTGGCGTCAGACGTCTCGATGTGGTCGAGCAGTTCAGTGAGTTGCGTGCCGAGGAACGACGAGATGATGGCCGGCGGCGCCTCGTTGCCTCCGAGTCGGTGGGCGTTGGTGGCGCTGACGATGCTGGCTTTGAGCAGTCCGTTGTGGCGATAGACGGCCATGAGCGTTTCGACGATGAACGTGACGAAGCGGAGGTTCTCCTCAGGCGTCTTTCCCGGGGCATGGAGCAGGATGCCCGTATCGGTCGAGATGCTCCAGTTGTTGTGCTTGCCCGAGCCGTTGATGCCGTCGAAGGGTTTCTCGTGGAGAAGCACACGGAAGCCGTGGTTGCGGGCCACGCGCTTCATGAGCGACATGAGCAGCATGTTGTGGTCTACGGCCAGGTTGCACTCCTCGAAGATCGGGGCCAGCTCAAACTGGTTGGGGGCCACCTCGTTGTGGCGTGTCTTGCAAGGGATGGCCAACTCCAGGGCCTGAATCTCGAGGTCCTTCATGAAGGCTTGCACGCGGTCGGGGATGGTGCCGAAGTAGTGGTCGTCCATCTGCTGGTTCTTAGCGCTCTCGTGACCCATCAGCGTGCGGCCGGTGAGCATCAGGTCGGGGCGGGCCGAGTAGAGCCCCTCGTCGACGAGGAAGTACTCCTGCTCCCATCCGAGATTGACCTGACACTTCCTGACGTCGTCGTAGAAGAGTGAGCAGACGTCCGTGGCGGCGCGGTCGACGGCATGCAGGGCCCGCAGCAGCGGTGCCTTATAGTCGAGCGCCTCGCCTGTGTAGGCAATGAAGATGGTGGGAATGCAGAGCGTGTCGTCGATGATGAAGACGGGGCTGGTGGGGTCCCATGCCGAATAGCCGCGGGCCTCGAACGTGTTGCGGATGCCGCCGCTGGGGAAGCTCGACGCATCGGGCTCCTGCTGCACCAGCAGCTTGCCGCTGAAGTTCTCCACCATGCCGCCCTTGCCGTCGTGATTGATGAAGGCGTCGTGCTTCTCGGCCGTCCCCTCGGTCAGGGGCTGAAACCAGTGGGTGTAGTGCGTGGCGCCCATGTCCTGGGCCCAGCGCTTCATGCCCTCGGCCACGTCGTCGGCTATCGAGCTGTCGAGCCGTGCGCCGTTGTCGATGACGTCGACGAGCTTGTCGTAGACCGTCTTGGGCAGATACTTGTACATCTTCTGTCTGTTAAAGACATACTTGCCGAAGTATTCCGACGGGCGCTCGCTTCGCGCCTCTACCTTCACGGCATTCTTCTTGAATGCCTCTTCAACGACCTGAAACCTTAAATTGCTTGCCATGTCTCTCACTGCGTGTAAATATACCTATTGATTTATTCTTTTTTTATTGGGGGGGATTTAGAGGGAGGGGGCACACTTCTCACTTCCAACTTCTCACTTCTCTTAGTCTATGTATCGGTTAGTCAGCTGGCCGTAGCTGTCGATGCGGCGGTCGCGCAGGAAGGGCCACCAGCGCCTCACCTGCTCTGAGCGCCCCATGTCGATAGCCACGACGACGCTCTCCTCCTCGTTGTCGGACGCCTCATAGAGGATCTCGCCCTGAGGCCCGCAGACGAACGACGTGCCCCAGAACCGTATGCCGCCTGTCTGACACGACGGGTCGGGCTCCTTGCCCACACGATTGACGGCCACGACGGGCAGCCCGTTGGCCACGGCATGTCCGCGCATCACCGTCTGCCAGGCTCTGCGCTGTCGTTGCTGCTCGTCCTCAGTATCGCTGCTCTCATATCCGATGGCCGTCGGGTAGATGAGCAGCTCTGCTCCGCCCAGGGCCATCAGCCTTGCGGCCTCAGGATACCACTGGTCCCAGCAGACGAGCACGCCCAGCCGGCCGACGCTCGTCTCGATGGGATGGAAGCCGAGGTCGCCTGGGGTGAAGTAGAACTTCTCGTAGTAGGCAGGGTCGTCTGGGATGTGCATCTTGCGGTAGCGTCCGGCTATCTGTCCGTCGCGCTCGAACACCACCGCCGTGTTGTGATAGAGCCCCGGGGCGCGACGCTCGAACAGCGAAGTGACGAGCACCACCCCCAGCTCCTTAGCCAGACGGCCGTAGAGGTCGGTGGAGGGTCCCGGTATGGGCTCCGCCAGGTTGAAGTTGTCGACCGTCTCCGTCTGACAGAAGTAGAGTGCATTGTGCAGCTCTTGCAGGACGATGAGCTGGGCGCCACGGCTGGCGAGGTCGCGGATGCCGTCGCTGAGCCGTCCGATGTTGTTCATCGTGTCAGCAACGTTGTGCTGTTGCAGGAATCCTATTTTCAGTTCTCTCATCTGATATCCCTTATCTCTTATCTTTTATCTATTATCTATCCTGACGACGCCAGCGGGAAACTGCATGGTGCAGCAGTGGAGCGAGCCGTGCTGGCGGACGACGCAGCGGCAGTCGATGCCGACGATGTCGCGCCCGGGGAAAGCCTCGCCGATGCGTCGCATGGCCTCAGCGTCGAGGTCTGGCTGAGCGTAGGTCGGACACAGGACTGCGCCGTTGATGACGAGGAAATTGGCATACGTCGCCGGCAGCCGCTGCCCCTCCTCGTCGCGGATGGGTCGTGGCATCGGCAGCCGCACCAGCCTGTAGGGCTGTCCGTCTGTGGTGCGCAGCGTGGTCAGTTGCTCCTCCATCAGCTTGAGCTCAACGTATTGTTCGTCCGTCGGGTCGTCGCATCCTACATATAATAAAGTGTCGTCAGGCCCGATGCGCACCAGAGTGTCGATATGCCCGTCGGTGTCGTCGCCTGTGAGGCTGCCGTGGTCGATCCACACGATGCGGTCCGCCCGGAGCCACTTCTTCAGCCGCTCCTCAATCTCGCCTTGCGTCAGCGGCTGGTTGCGGTGCGGGGCCATCAGGCAGCCCGTTGTCGTAAAGACCGTCCCTCGGCCGTCGCTCTCGATGGAGCCACCCTCCAAGACGAAGTCCTGGTGGTCCTCATAGATGCCCTCCAACCGTCCCTCGTCGTAGAGGCGTCGGTTGATGGCGTTGTCGAGCTCTGAGGGGAATTTCTCGCCCCAGCCGTTAAACCTGAAGTCGAGCAGCCGTGCGGGCTTGCCTGGCGCCGTCAGCGTGATGAAGCCGTGGTCGCGCGCCCACGTGTCGTCGTTGGGCTGTCCGACGCTGAGCAGCGTCTCGCGCTTCTCTATCTCGCGTGCCATCGTCCGATATGTCTCCATGATCTCGTCGAGCATCGGAGCCCAGTCGGTCCCTGCGTGCGGCCATGTCAGCTGGACGCCGCTCTGCGGCTCCCATTCCGCCGGCAGCCTGTAGTCGTCCTTGTCAATCATGGGTGCAAAGTTAGCAATAAAAATCCGAACAGGCAAGCCATTGGCTCAAAAAAATATATATAGCGGAGGCTGAGGCGCGAAGGGAGGGTGTTATTAATCATTTAACCATTTCCACCCAGGGAGACACGTTAATAACTAATAAGCCGGAAAGAATTACTAAAAATGAAAGTTAAAAGCGTCGGGCGTGGACATCATTTCCGTCTACTAAAGTCTTAGTATTCTAAAAGTTTAGTAATTTTGTCGTCGATAAACATCAGTCACTATTCACTGTAGATGAACAAAGCGTATGAAGACACTGACCAAAAGCGAGATGCAGGTGATGAACATCCTGTGGGACATGCAGCGCGGGGCCTGCGTGGCCGATGTGCTGGCCCGTTACGACGAGCCGCGGCCGGCCTATACGACCGTTGCCACGTTTCTGAAGATTCTCGAGCAGAAGGGATTCGTGGAGCGGCGCAAGGGGCAGGGTAAGCTGCTCTTTTATACACCCATGATGACCCGCGAGCGCTATCGCCGCGAGATGATGGAGGACGTGAAGCAGACGTTCTTTGGCGGTTCGCTGACGTCGCTCGTGTCGTTCTTCGCCCGCGAGGAGCAGCTGAGCGACGATCAGATTGCTGAAATCCTGAGCATCATAGAGAGAGGAGGCGACCATGCTGACGCTTGAGTTTGGATTCTTCCCGCTGATGGGCTTGCTGGTGGCCGCTGTGCTCTACGGCGTGGAGCGCTGGGTGCTGCGGCTGAAGTGCACGGCGAGCGGGGTGCAGGTCTTCATCATGGCCGCCATGATGTTGACGACGGTCTGTTCGCTCATCACGTTGAGCAGGTCGGAGACTACTCCCGTCGTGGTCGACGGACTGGACCGTGCCGCATCTCCACTTCCCTCGAGGGGAGAGGCTTTTCCACAACCGGCGGGGGAAAAGTTACAGACCCCACCCCTGACCCAACCACTTGAGGAGAGGGGAGTGGCTGCGCTGTCAGATGCCCATGAGGAGCAGGCGATGACTGCGGCGGATGACGCACCCCGCGTTTCGCTGGGAGTAATCTTTGCCGATGCCTCATCACTTCTGGGCCTTATATATATAATAGGTGTCGTGGCGGTGTTGCTATGGATGCTGGCCCAGCTGCTCTACCTGCATGCCTACCGCCGCCGCCAGACCAGCGTGGGCGAGGGAATCTACCTGACGGACGATGCTCAGCCCTTCTCCTTCGGACGCAGTATCTTCCTGCCGCGCCGACTCCCGGATGACATCGAGCGCTACGTGCTGCTCCATGAGCGCTCCCATCTCAGCCATCGCCATTTAGCCAAGCTCTGCGCCCTGCAGGCGCTCGTGGCCCTCTGCTGGTGGAATCCCTTCGCATGGCTCTTCTTGGGCGAGATGCGCCTTGGACAGGAATTGCAGGTTGACGACGATGTGCTCCGTTCGGGCGAGGACCGCGAGGCCTATCAGCTGGCCCTGCTGCGCGTCTGCGTCAGTCAGCCCGGCAAGTGGATCCTGATGCGCTCCACCTTTAACCTTCAGCCGCTCAAGCAGCGCATCATCTTCATGAACACCACGATGAACCTGCGGCATGTGCGTCGCCGTGAGATGGCCGCTGCACTCCTCTTCGCACTGATCGTGGCTGCATCTGTAGCAATAGGCTGCCAGTCCCATGTGAATCGTTTGCCTGCCGACCACCATCACCCTATGCGCGGCTGCTGGACGATGGACTGGATTGCGGACACAGGCTCAGGCATGGAGGTGCACCCCGTCTCGATGCACTACGGCTTCTACAACGATTCGACCTTTCTCTGCTTCAGCTATCAGCGCCGGCAGGGCGTCAACATGCGCTTCAGCATATCGGGCGAGGGCTACACCTGGCGAGGCGACACACTGGTGAGTGCCGACGGACGGCCCACGGACTACACCTTCCCCGATGACCATACGGCCATCTCCCGATGGTATCGTGACTCGACGCAGAATGCGGGCGTCCCTGGCCCTGACATTACTGAGCAGTGGAGCCGCATTGAGCCGAACGCCGACATCGTCACCGTCTTCCGCGCCGTAGTCGAGGCTGCGCCGCGGGCCGACCGCCCCATGGACGGCGTGTGGGTGCGCACGAAGACCGTTCATGACTGGGACCATACAGAACGCTACTGCCTGGTCAACGACACCATCTTCATGCAGCTACGCTGGAACCCGACGACCGTCGTCCGAGGCTTCCGCTATGCAGGCTCAGGCCTGTGCGGATCACTGAGCATGCTGTCTCCATATCTGCGGCAGACAGATGCCGACCACCTGGAACTGCTCGACGAAAAGGGCGGGGTGCAGGAGGCCTACCACCGCACGACGATGCCGCCCCATCTGCTGCGGGCCTTCGCCCCCGCGGCATACATCAACGAAGAATGAAAGTTAGTAAATACATCTTTATGGCGCCAATTCAGACCGCATTGCTCGCGACGAGTCGTGCGGTTTTCCGTTGTATTAGCTTTAGTATTGTTTTCAACTAAAAAAATAATTTAAAAGCAGCGGCATATATTTGGAGGTTTAGAAAGAATAGTTTACTTTTGCAGCGTCAAACTAAAAAGTTCGTTGAAAGAGTTATGCAGAAACTGACCGCTAAGGAAGAAGAGGTGATGGAGCTGATGTGGCAGCTGGGCGAGTGCGCGCCGAAGGACATCGTGGCGCAATACCCCGAGCCGCGGCCCCACGTGAACACTGTTGCCACGATGGTGCAGTCGCTGGAGCGCAAGGGATTCGTCGGCCACCGTCAGCAGGGTAGGGGATACATCTATTTCCCCTTGGTGAAACAGGAGGACTACGGGCGGACGAAGCTCGGCGGCTTCGTCGACCGCTACTTCAAACATTCGTATATCGAGCTGGTGTCGTCGCTCGTGGCTGAGGAGAAGGTGAGCGAGCAGGAGCTGCTCGACTTCCTGAAAGACTTGCGCGAGAAAAACCAATAGCGGAAGCCGATTGTTCACTGTTCACTTTTCACTATTCCCTTAAAACATGACCGAATTTCTTATCTATATCATTCGCTGGGCCGTCGTGCTGACCATGCTCTACTCGCTCTACGGGCTGTTCATGAAGCGCGAGACGCTCCACTCGATCAATCGCCTGGTGCTGCTCGTCATCCTCGTGTCTGCCATGCTACTGCCGCTGGTGCAGGTGGAGACGCGTGAGGCCAATGTCATTACGGAGATCCGTGAGGCCGTCGAGATGCCACTCAGTACGGTCGATTTTGGTCTGCGGCCCAACGATGCTCATGGCGCCCCAACGACGAATCCGACTGGGCGCATCGCCATGGGCTTAATCGCTATATATATAATAGGTGTCGTCATCGCTTGGCTGCGCTATGTCTGGTCGCTCGCCTCGCTGCTGAGACTCATCCGCCAGAGCCGCCCCGTCAGCGTCGGCCATCTGCCACAGGGGGTGAAGGTGGTGGCTCATCCTGCCATCACGACCCCGTGCAGCTGGATGCGATGGGTGATGCTCAGCCCTGACGACGCCCAGATCCTCATGCAGCCGGGCGAGGCGGGGCAGGGGCTACTGCGCCATGAGCTGGCCCATATCCGCTATGGCCACTCGTTCGACATGCTGCTCTGCGAGCTGACCTGCTGCATGCTATGGCCGGTGCCCTTCGTCTGGATGCTGCGCCAGGACCTGCGCGACGTCCATGAGTTTCAGGCCGACCGCCGTGTGCTGCGGAGCGGCATCGACGAAAATGAATATCAGCTGTTATTGATACGTAAGGCAACCTCTACGGGACTGCAGCCTGTGGTGAACGCCCTCAACCAAAGTCCAATTAAAAGAAGATTCCAAATGATGTACAAGAAACCATCACGACGATGGGTGGCACTGAAGGCTGCCTATCTGCTGCCGCTCGCCGCCTTGGCGCTCGTGGCCTTCGCCCGTCCGCAGACGATGAGCGAGATAGAGAGACATGTGGAGCAGGCGGCGCCGGCCGTCGTACAGACCGTCAAGGCGACGGTGAAGGAGGCCGTGGCCGTCATGACGGGCATTGCCGCAGACGACGCTACGTTGCCGGCTGAGACTGTCGGGGCCGAGGATAACGAGGTGCCCATGGAAAGCGAGGAGGCCGACGGCGGACATGTGGCCGCTGACACGACCCGCATCGTGGGCACCGACAGCAACCTCGTCGCTGCCGACCTGCGCGAATCGGGCGACGCGGCGGTTGGCACAGCCCAGGCCAAGTCAGCTGTCGAGCTGCTCGACAGCACCATGCAGGCCGTGGGTGCGCGGAAGATTGCCGAAGGCACCTACGTCGGACACTTCCAGCCCAGTCTTGACAGCGACACCGTGCGCATAGCACAGGCCACCATCCTCGACCGACAGAGCCGACAGACGGACGGTCACCGATTCAGCCAGCATGCCGACCGAGGCGACGCCTACAACGTCACCCTCAACGCCGAGACGCGCAAGGGCCGCACGGGCTACTACATCCGATACCTGCGGCCCGTCTCGTCGAAACTCCGCAACTACGACCGTAAGGCCGTCGACCCGAAACTGCTCTCAACGGACAGCGTGCTGACGAAGCGCGGCTATCTGCCGAGCTATTATCCTGTTGCCATCGAACGGTCGAAGAAGGAGACGCGCGTCTTTATGTATGCCTGGAGCGCCCACGACCTCAATGCCACCCAAATGGCTTCACTGAAAAACGACTCTGAGCAGAACATCTTTAAACATTGGCAGATGCACATCTGCGACAAGCGGACGAACGACAGATACATGCTTCGGTCGCTGGACGACTCCTACCTGAGGTTTGTGAAAAAGGATGTTGAACCAGGCGACACGAGCTACGTCTATCAGGTGTGTCTCGTCTTCCCACCCCTCGGGGGGAAGGTCGATGAAGTCTCTATGGGCGTTGTCACCAACAGTGGCTACCAAGAGTTTACGAACTCATTCAGCATCAAGGCCCTGCCGCACAGGGGGCGCATCATTACGAATTGAGAATTGAGAATTGAGGATTGAGAATTACGAATTGAGAATTATGATGAGGAACAGATATTTGTATCTTCTGATGGCGGCGACGGTGGGCATGCTGACCGGCTGCCACGCCGCGCAGGGCATCTTCCGCTCGGCCTACGACGAGCGCCCCGAGAACAAACAACCCGTGCTGGAGCGCCCGGCATGGCCTAACTACGACCTGCACGACGACCGCTCGTTTGCCGCCTTCTCGCACATTCAGACGGCGCCCGAGGGGCAGACCGGACGGTATATCGAGCATAATGATGCCAATGGTTGGACCAACCGCATGACGCTCTATCGCTGCCGTGAGGCCACCTACCTTTGCCTCGACTACACCGTGCCTAAGCATCAGGACTGGTTCTTCTGGCGATTCACCACCGGCTCGGCCATCATCGACGCCGACACGGGCGACCGCTACCTGCTGCAGGAGGTGGAGCACTTCCCCATGGACCAGTGCTACTGGGTCTACGGACAGTCGACGGAGACCATCCGCTTCGTGCAGGTCTATCCGCCCCTGCCGCCGACGGTGAAGCGCATACAGATCTACGAAGCCAGCGCCGAGTCGCGACGATGGATGGACGGCACGGGCATGCTGACGAAGCCCGTCGACGTCGACGACCTCAGACCGAGCCCCGCGAGGTCGGCTCGCGCAGCAATGCCGAAGTCGCAGGGCCGGATCATCAGATAGCTTATTAGCTCAATATTTAAAATAGTCTTTTTATAATACCCCGGGAAAGAAACATGGGCCGCAGCGACTGCGCCCCATGTTTCTTTTGGCTTGATAGTGATAAAACGGGAGGGGGATCAGTCCAGCAGGTCGGGCCGCAGCCGGCGGGTGCGCTCCATGGCCTGCTCGAGCTCCCAGTTGCGGATCTTGGCCTCGTTGCCGCTGAGGAGGATGTCGGGCACGCGCCATCCCTTGTAGTCGGCAGGCCGGGTGTAGATGGGGGCGGCGAGGAGGTCGTCCTGGAAACAGTCGGAGAGGGCACTCTGCTCGTCGCCGATGACGCCGGGGACGACGCGCACGACGGCATCGGCAATCATGGCAGCGACGAGCTCGCCACCCGTGAGGACGAAGTCGCCGATGGAGATCTCGCGGGTGATCAGATGGTCGCGTATGCGCTGGTCGATGCCCTTGTAGTGTCCGCAGAGGATGATGATGTTGCCCATGAGCGAGAGCTCGTTGGCGATGTGCTGATTGAAGCGCTCGCCGTCGGGGGAGGTGAAGATGACCTCGTCGTAGGCGCGCTCCTGCTTGAGGGCCGTGATGCAGCGGTCGATGGGCTCGCACTGCATGACCATGCCGGCTGAGCCGCCGTAGGGATAGTCGTCGACGCGGCGCCACTTGTCGAGGGTGTAGTCGCGCAGGTTGTGCAGCCGGATCTCGGCCAGACCCTTCTTCTCGGCGCGGGCCAGTATGGACTCGTGGACGAAGCCCTCGAGCATTTCGGGCAGTACGGTGATGATGTCTATTCGCATTTCTTAAAGAGTTTCAGTCGCTGGCGGGGCTTCAGCTTGGCCCATCGCCGCCACTCGTCAGCGGGACGGTCCAGATAGTCGGGCTCATACATGTGGGCGTAGGCCTCGATCTCGAAGGGGTTGAGCCGGTAGGCTGCGTTCGCCATGCGACGGTTCTGGGGCAGGGCCCGCAGGTAGTACCATATATAAAGAAGATAGAAGCGCAGCCAGGAATCGCCCGTCGACTGCGCTTGCCGCAGATGGATCATCTCGTGGCGTTTCAGCGGCGTCATGCGGCCGTTGATGTGGTCGGCCTCCTGCTGCGTCGCCGTGACGATGAAGCCGAAGAAGGTCATCGCCTCATAGCCCGGACGCAGCCAGAAGTCGTTGCGTACGGCAGACATGTCGCTCAAGGCTGACGGCCTGCGGGCGCGCCAGATGAGGCGCAGCAGCGCCAGTGGGTTGTCGCGTTTCAATGGTGGGGCGGGGGTCAGGCTTCGCTGAACTGATCCTTGCCGACGCCGCAGAGCGGGCACACCCAGTCGTCGGGCAGGTCTTCAAAACTGGTGCCGGGGGCGATGCCGTTTTCGGGGTCGCCTACTTCGGGATCATACTCATAGCCGCATACGTCGCAAACATACTTCTTCATTGTCGTTTCTTCTTTCTTTAGTGGGTTAATAAAAATGTGTGGGATGCAAAGTTACGAAAAAGCACTGAGACGACCAAAGAAAAAGAGGTTTTCTTTTGCCGTTCTGTCATTTTTTCGTACCTTTGCACGGAAAATAACGATAAGACGACCATGGACGAAAGACAACGCATAGAGCAGCTCAGACGAGAGCTGCACGAGCATAACTACCGCTACTACGTGCTCAACCAGCCCACCATCAGCGACCAGCAGTTCGACTTCATGATGCGCGAGCTGCAGGACCTCGAGGCGCGCCATCCGGAGCTCAGCGACCCCAACTCGCCGACCCAGCGCGTGGGCAGCGACCTGCAGGAGGGCTTCCGCCAGGTGGCCCACCGCCGCCCGATGCTCTCGCTGGCCAACACCTACTCGGCCGAGGAGGTGGGCGAATGGTACGAGAGCGTCGGCCGCGGACTGGGCGGCGAGCCGTTCGAGGTGTGCTGCGAGCTCAAGTACGACGGACTGAGCATCTCGCTCACGTATGAGCAGGGACGGCTGGTCCAGGCCGTCACACGAGGCGACGGCGTCCATGGCGACGACGTGACGGCCAACGTGCGCACCATACGGGCCATCCCGCTGGTGCTGCCCTCGACGGGCTATCCCGATGAGTTCGAGATACGTGGCGAGATCCTGATGCCATGGGCATCGTTCGAACGCCTCAACCGCGAGCGCGAGGCGGCCGAGGAGCCCCTCTTCGCCAACCCCCGCAATGCGGCCAGCGGCACCCTGAAAAGCCTCGACCCGAAGGTGGTGGCCAGCCGTGGTCTCGACGCCTACCTTTATTATTTATTAGGTGACGAACTGCCTTCCGACGGCCACTATGAGAACCTGGAGGCAGCGCGCCGCTGGGGCTTCAAAATCTCGGAAGGGATGCGCAAGGTGACGTCGCTGGAGGCTATCCTCGAATATATCAGCTACTGGGATGTGGAACGCAAGAACCTGCCAGTCGCAACGGATGGTATCGTGCTGAAAGTCAACTCACTGCGCCAGCAACATTCATTAGGATATACAGCCAAGAGCCCCCGCTGGGCCATCGCCTATAAGTTCAAGGCCGAGCGCCAGCAGACGCGACTGCTGGAGGTGACCTATCAGGTGGGGCGCACGGGTGCCGTCACCCCTGTGGCCAACATGGAGCCCGTTCAGCTGGCGGGCACCACGGTGCGGCGTGCGACGCTGAACAACGAGGACTTTATCCGTTCGTTCGACCTGCACATCGGCGACATGGTCTACGTCGAGAAGGGTGGCGAGATCATTCCTAAGATTGTGGGTGTCAACATCGACGAGCGCCCCATCGTGGCACAGCCCGTGACGTTCATCAAGCGATGCCCCGAGTGCGGCACGCCGCTGGTGCGCTATGAGGGTGAGGCCGCCTGGTATTGCCCCAACGACAGTGGGTGTCCGCCCCAGATCAAAGGGCGCATTGAGCACTTCGTCGCTCGTAAGGCCATGAACATCATCGGCTTGGGTCCGGAGATTATCGAGGACTACTATCGCCGCAAGCTGATCAGGAACGTGGCCGACCTGTACGACATCGATGTGCAGCAGATCAACGGCGACGGCTCGCGCGACAAGTCGGCTCAGAACATCGTCGGCAGCATCCGCAAGTCGACGGAGGTGCCCTTCGAGCGCGTCGTCTTTGCGCTTGGCATACGCTTCGTCGGTGAAACCAGCGCCCGCCTGCTGGCCCGCCACTTCAAGTCGATGGACAAGCTGATGACGGCCACGCTCGAGGAACTCCAGGAAGTGGAGGGCATCGGCGAGGTGATGGCCCGCAGCATCATCAGCTATTTCCACAACGAGCAGAACCGCGAGATTGTAGAGCGCCTGCGGGGCTACGGCCTCCAGTTCCAACTCTCAGCCGACCAGACGGCCCGGGCCAGCGACAAACTTCAGGGCCAGAGCATTGTCATCAGCGGCGTCTTCGAGCATCACTCACGCGACGAATATAAAATGATGATCGAGCAGAACGGCGGCAAGAACGTCGGCTCCATTTCGGGCAAGACGTCCTTCATCCTTGCGGGCGACAACATAGGCCCCTCCAAGCTGGAGAAGGCGCGCAAACTGGGCGTCCGCATCGTCACGGAGGCCGAGTTTCTGGACATGATTAAATGATACGTACTGTTTATGCAAATCATTGTTTCACAAGAGATAGAGAGCGTCTGCCCCAACTTCGTAGGGGCTTGTGTCGACGCGCAGGTGGAGAACAGCCGCTACTGCCCTGAGCTTTGGGACGAGATCCACAGGCTGGAGGAGCAGTTCCGCAGCGAGCTGACCACTGAGTCGCTGAAGGACCTGCCTTCGATTGCGGCCACGCGTGCCGTCTACAGGAAGTGCGGCAAGGATCCCTCGCGCTATCGCCCCGCCTCGGAGGCCCTCATCCGTCGCATGCTTCAGGGCAAGGAACTCTATCAGATCGACACGCTCGTCGACCTTGTCAACCTGGCCTCTATTGCCTATGGCTACAGCATCGGAGGCTTCGACGCCTCAAAGTTTGTGGGCGACACGCTGACCCTTGGCATCGGGCGCGAGGGTGAGCCCTATGAGGGCATCGGGCGCGGAATGCTCAACATTGCCGGCTTGCCTGTCTATCGCGATGCCCTGGGGGGCGTCGGCACGCCCACGAGCGACAACGAGCGCACGAAGATGACGCTCTCGACCCGCCATCTCGTGGTGCTCGTCAATGGCTACGACGGCAACCGCGAGCGGGTGGAAGCCAACGCCCGCTACATTCAGGAGCTTTGCAGGAAGTATGCTGCCAGCGATGGCGGCAGTGTGCTGATTTACAGAACGAATCAGCCCCTTCGTTGAAAGAATTTGTTGCTACGAGGTCTTTTGCCTACCTTTGTGGCAAATTTTATTGTAAGAATGTTTATGAAGAGGATCGTAACAACAATCGTGGCGGCCGTGGTCGGGATGACTATGGCAGCCCAGACATTGAATGTCGAAGTGGGACAGGTCGTCTATCAGTTCCCGGCTGCACAGGCTGGCGAGATGACCTATCAGGACGGGCAGACTGTCACTATTATCAATAAAGCGTTCACACTCGCCGATGTGAATCGCATGTTTGTCGACAACACGGAGGTGACTGACAGCCGTGTCGAGGTCGAATACGACGGCTCGACGGCCGTGATACGCGTGGCGGGCAACATCGCCCAGTATCTCACCATCGAGCAGAGCGGCGCGCACGTCTCAATCACCCAAAGCGACGACGTCAGCGAGGAGATCACTTACGCCCTAAGCGGCGCGAGCAGCGACGGCGAGTTCTACATGGCAGGCTCCTTCAAGGCCACCGTTGAACTTGCAGGGCTGACGCTGACCAACCAGACGCCCGTCTACAGCGGGGCGGCCGTCTGCATCATGGACGGCAAGCGCATCGACCTGAGTGCCAAGAGCGGCACCGTGAATACGCTCGTCGATGCGGCTAATGGCGACCAGAAGGCGGCCCTCTATTGCAAGGGCCATCTGGAGCTCAAGGGCAAGGGCACGCTCAACGTCAGCGGCCTGACGGCCCACGCCGTCAAGAGCGCGGAATATATGCAGATGAAGAACCTGACGCTCAATGTCGTCAAGGCCGTGAAGGACGGCCTCTCGTGTGATGAATACTTCCTCATGGAGAGTGGCACGCTGACCATCAGCGGGGTGGGCGACGACGGCATCCAGTGCGACCTCGACGGCACGTCGAACACGGGTGAGACGGCTGACCATGAGGACGAGGACTCTGGCAACATTTACATCCAGGGCGGCTCGCTGACCATCACGACGACAGCAGCAGGCACCAAGTGCCTCAAGAGCGACTCGACGCTCGTCGTCAGCGGCGGCATGCTCGAGCTCAACGCCAGCGGGGCAGTCGATACGAGCGACGCCTCGGACCCCTCCTACGTCTCAGGCATCAGCTGCGGCAAGTTCGTCCAGCACGGCGGCGACATCACCATGACCATCAAGGGCACGGCGGGACGTGGCGTCAAGGCATGGGACATCGAGACCAACAGCGGCTCGCTCACCATCACCAACGCGGCCACGCCTACGACCATCTCGTCTGACGTCAAGAGCGCCAAGGGTCTCAAGGGCCTCAATATCGCCCTCAACGGCGGCACCATCAATATCGCCATGAGCGGCAATGCAGGCAAGGGCATCTCAGCAGGATCAGGCACGCAGTCGTCCAGCGGCGGCTCTGGCGGCGGCTGGGGCGGCGGCTGGGGTGGCGGACGCCCAGGTGGCGGCATGGGCGGCGGCTCCTCGTGGAGCAACATTAAGGGCTCCTACACCCAGGGCCTCAGCGACGGCTCAGGGCCCACGCTGACTGTCAGCACGACGGGCTCGGCCTACAGCTCCTCGTCGGCCAAGGCTATCAAGGCCATCTGCGCCGTGACGCTCTATGGCGGCACTACGGAGGTGTCGACCAAGACCAGCGGTGCCGAGGGACTGGAGTCGAAGACCTCTGTGACCATCAAGGGCGGCCAGCACTACTTCCAATGCTACGACGACTGCATCAACTCGGCTGGCAAAATTATCTTCGACGGTGGCGCCACCGTCTGCTATTCCAACGGCAACGACGCCGTCGACTCCAACGCTGGAACATCGGGGGCCGTCACCATCGGCGACGGAGCCATCTTCGCCTTCACCACGAAAGGCGCGCCAGAGGAGGGCATCGACTGCGACAACAACTCTTACATCCAGATCACAGGCTCAGGCTATGCCGTCAGCGCAGGGGCCTCGCAGGGTGGCGGCGGAGGCGGCGGATGGGGCGGCTCCAGCAGCGGCAACACCATCTCGAACGCATCGCAGGGCTATGCCTTTGTGACCAGTAGTATCAGCTATCAGTCGGGCCGCTACTACACGCTGGCTGACGCCTCTGGCAACAACCTCATGACCTACAGCTTCCCCGCCTCGTGCAGCAGCTCGCTGTCGCTCTTCACGGCCAAGGGGATGACGAAGAATTCTTCCTACAACGTGAAGTACTCCACGACGGCGCCTACGGACGCCACCACGGCTTGGCACGGCCTCTACCTCGGCTCGTCGCACGTAGGCACGTCCAGCGTCACCTCCATGACGGCCAAGTGAGGAGCCGCTTCACTTGGGCAGATAAAAATGGCGATGCGGCAGACGTCGGACGACTTCTGCCGCATCGTCCTGTTTCTTGGCGCTTGGGCAAGCGCTCCTTCCCTTCTGAAGAAGCGGTCCTGTGCTGACGACACAGCGGTGCTGTGCTGAGGACACAACGGCACTTTGCTGAGGACAAAACGGCCCTTCTTCGTGCCCGCAACGGCTCCGCGCCTGAATTTGGGAGCACTTTTCTCGTGAGATATGCGGTTGTTTCAGGAAAAAGTCGTAAATTTGCGGTCTGAAACAACCATTATTCTAAACAAAACAATGAAACAACTCTCAATCATGCTGCTGGGCTGCTGGCTCGGCATAGCCTCTGCGACGGCTCAGGAGAACCGCTCATGGACGGCAGACAATGGCAACGGAACGTTTACGAATCCCCTGTTCTACGATGAGTTCTCTGACCCCGACATCCTCCGTGTGGGCGACGACTACTATCTTGCTGGCACCACGATGCATGCCGTCCCAGGCCTCGTCATCCTCCACTCGAAGGACCTCGTCAACTGGGAGAACGTCGCCTACTGCTTCGACCGCTTCGACTTCGGCGACGACCGCTTTGCCCTGAAGAACCACGAGGAGATCTACGGACAGGGCATTTGGGCTCCCTGCATCCGCTATGCCAACGGCCAGTTCTATGTCTTCTCCAACGTCAACGGCAAGGGCCTGCAGTGCTACACGGCCAAGGATATCCATGGCCCATGGACGCATCATAACATGAAGGGTAACATCTATGACCTTGGCGTCCTCTTCGACGACGACGGCAAGGTGTATGCCATTCATGGTTACGGCACGGTGAAGTGCACTGAGCTGAAGCCCGACATGAGCGGCCCCGTCGAAGGTACCGAGCGCGTCATCATCCCAGAGGGCAACGGCGTCGGCGAGGGACATCACATGTATAAGATCAACGGCATGTACTATCTCATCTCGACTGACTATCGCCCCAATGGCCGCACGCTCTGCTCGCGCTCGAAGTCGATATGGGGACCCTATGAGACGCGCGTCATCACGGCTGATGAGACCTACGGCTATCATGCCGCCCGACTGACCCAGGTGCCGCGAGGCGAGAAGTATCGCATCGGCAGCGACGGCACGAAGTTTGGTCTCGGCCCCCTCGATAAGGACGCCACGGCCTGCACCAACGCCCACCAGGGCGGCATCGTGCAATATCAGGACGGCTCATGGTGGGCCCTCTTCATGATGGACTTCCACTCCATCGGGCGCACTGTCTGCCTGATGCCCATGACGTGGAAGGACGGCTGGCCCATGGTGGGCCTCGAGGGCAACCTTGGCCGCGCTCCCCGCACATGGCTGAAGCCCGGCGTCCAGTCTATTGCGTTGTCAACGCAACAAACAGGGCATGCTCCCTACGTCCGCTCAGACAACTTCGACGGCAAGCAGCTGGGCCGCATCTGGCAGTGGAACCACAATCCCGAGGAGAAGATGTGGCGCCTGAAGGGCGGCAAGCTGCGCCTCAACAGCATGCCTGCCGAACAGCTGATGTGGGCACGTAACACGTTGACACAGCGCGTCGTAGGCCCTAAGTCGGTAGTGAACGTTGAACTCTCTGTGAAGGGCCTCAAGGACGGCGATATCAGCGGACTGGGCAACATCAACGTGCCCTGTTCGTGGATTGGCATCGTCAAGCAAGGCAAGACGACGACCCTGCGCTGCTTCGAACAGTTGACCAACGACACCCTCAATGTGCCCGTCGATTTAGTCGACGGGAAAATCTGGCTTCGCAGCATCGGCGACTACGACAACGACCAGGCTCAATATGCCTACTCGCTCGACGGCCAGACATTCCAGACGCTGGGCCGCATGATGCCCCTCTCGTATCAGCTCATCTCCTTCCAGGGCTCGCGCCATGCCCTCTTTGCCTTCAACGTCAAAGGCCAAAACGGCGGCTATGCCGAGTTCGACAACTTCATCGTCGAGGAGCCCTCAGCCGACCGCTCGCAGAATATTCCTTACGGCAAGACCTTCCGCATCATCAACAAGTCGACGGGCCGCCCCGCCACGTGCGATCCTCACGGCGTCCTCTACGATACGCGGGCTGACGACCGCAGCGCGCGCACTCAGTTCCAGATCGTCGATCGCGGACAGGGCCGTGTGTCGCTCAAGTGCGTCGACGGCCGTTATGTGAAGGTCTATGGCGAGGGTCTGCCTGGCGACGTGCGCTTCACGACCAACGAGGCTGAGGCCGAGGTGTTCCTCTGGCAGGATTATCTCGATGCAGACTTCATGCTCTTCTCCCTGCGCAATCACCGCTATATCGGCAAGTCGCCGACCACGGGCAGTCCCTATTCAATGGACTTCGCAGGCCCCGATCCTGCCCGCCGCAACGGAGCGGTGCTCCACTGGGAAGCCGTCAGTGAATAATATATGCAAAAAGTTTTGTTTGTATCGCGAATTTTTCGTACCTTTGCCGCATGATTTCTGCAGAAGGACTAAAGGTGGAGTTTGGCGTGAAGCCATTATTCGCTGATGCGACATTCACCATAGCCGACAAGGACCGCGTGGCCCTTGTCGGCAAAAACGGTGCAGGTAAGTCGACCCTGCTCAAGATTCTCGCCAGGCAGGAGAACCCGACGGCGGGCAGCATCACGATGCCGCAGGACCAGACGGTAGGCTATCTGCCACAGGTGATGGTGCTCAGCGACGAGACCTCCGTCCGCGAGGAGGCCCAGAAGGCCTTCGCCTCGCTCACCGCACTGAAGGAGCGCGTGGAGCGGCTGGAGCGGCAGATGAGTGAGCGCACCGATTATGAGAGCGACGGCTATATGCAGCTCGTCGAACGCTACACTCAAGAGCACGAGCGCCTGCTCATGATGGGCGCAGAGAGCCGTGAGGCCGAGCTGGAGCGAACCCTCATGGGACTGGGATTCCTGCGTTCCGACTTCGACCGTCCGACCCGCGAGTTCTCTGGCGGTTGGCGCATGCGCATCGAGCTGGCCAAGATATTGCTTGAGCGCCCTGATGTGCTGTTGCTCGACGAGCCGACCAACCATCTCGACATCGAGTCCATCCAGTGGCTCGAGCAGTTGCTCCAGCAGTGGAGTGGGGCGGTGGTGCTGGTCAGTCACGACCGTGCCTTCATCAACAACGTGACCAATCGCACGCTCGAGATATCCTGCGGCCACATCATCGATTATCGCGTCAAGTACAACGAATATGTAGTCCTGCGACGGGAACGCCGCGAACAGCAGCAGCGGGCCTACGAGAACCAGCAGAAGGAAATCCAGGAGATGCGCCAGTTCATAGAGCGCTTCCGCTATCAGGCCACCAAGGCTGTGCAGGTGCAGCAGAAGGTGAAACAGCTGGAGAAGATCGTGCCCATCGAGGTCGACGAGGTCGACAACTCGGCCATGCACCTGAAGTTTCCTCCCTGCCTGCGTTCGGGCGACTATCCTATTATCTGCGACGATGTCCGCAAGGCCTACGACCACGTCGTCTTCGACCATGTCAACCTGACGATCAAGCGTGGCGAGAAGGTGGCCTTCGTCGGCAAGAACGGCGAGGGCAAGTCGACGCTCGTGAAGTGCATCATGGGCGAGATTCCCTTCGAGGGCATACTGAAGGTAGGCCACAACGTGCAGATTGGCTACTTCGCACAGAATCAGGCCCAGTTGCTCGACGAGTCGCTGACCGTCCACGACACCATCGACCGCGTGGCTCGCGGTGAGGTCCGCCTCAAGATCAATGATATACTCGGCGCCTTCATGTTTGGCGGCGAGGCCTCCGACAAGCGCGTCAGAGTGCTCAGCGGAGGCGAGCGTTCGCGCCTGGCTATGATACGTCTGCTGCTCGAGCCCGTCAACCTGCTCATCCTTGACGAGCCCACCAACCACCTCGACATGCCCTCCAAGGACGTGCTCAAGGAGGCCATCCGCGCTTTCGACGGCACCGCTATCATCGTCTCTCACGACCGCGAGTTCCTCGACGGACTCGTCACCAAGGTCTTCGAGTTTGGTGGCGGACGTGTCCGTGAGCACATCGGCGGCATCTATGATTATCTGCGGACTAAGGGGCAGGAGACCCTGGGAGCCCCCCTTTCGCCCCCCGAGGGGGCCGCTATGCCTAATTCCCGTAATAACAAAGGCAAGAACAAAACTATAGAAGCCCCCACGGGGGCCGTAGGGGGGGCTTCATCTTATGCCGAGCACAAAGAGCAGCAGAAGCAGCTGCGCAAGGCCGAGCGCGCCGTTGAGGAGTCAGAGAAGAAGATCAGCCGAATGGAGCAGCGCCTGAAGGAGCTCGACCAGCTCTTCATGGACCCGCAGAAGGCCTCCGACATGACCCTCGTCATGGAGTATACTGACACAAAGCGACAACTCGACGCCGAGGTCGAACGCTGGGAACAACTCTCGGAAGACTTGGAACAATTATCCCAACAATAATCATTAACATCAAAAGCTATGAAAGCAAAACTTATGATTGCAGCTGCATCAATGGCCACTATGATGGCTTGCACCAGCAACGACAACGCGCTGAAGTCGGGCATCGACCTCAGCAATCTCGACACGACGGCCGTGGCCGGCGACGACTTCTACGAGTACGCCTGCGGCGGATGGATGAAGAACAATCCGCTGCCTGCTGCCTACTCGCGCTACGGCTCGTTCGACGTGCTCGGCGAGGAGAACAACAAGCGACTCAACGGCATCCTCGACGAACTGCTCAAGAAGAAGTTCGAGGCCGGGACGCCTGAGCAGAAGCTCTCCGACCTCTACAAACTGGCCATGGACTCCGTGAAGCGCGACCAGGACGGCGTCGCTCCTGCCATGGGCATCATCAATCGTATGGAAGAGGCTAAGACAAAGGACGACCTCTTCGCCATCCAGCTGGAGCTGGCCCCTTATGGCGACATGGAGTTCTATGGCGCCTACCTCGGAGCTGACGAGAAAGAGGCCACGCAGAACATCCTGAGCGTCAGCCAGGGCGGACTGGCCCTCGGACAGAAGGACTACTATCTGGAGAACGACTCCGCCACGGCCAAGATTCGCGAGGAGTATAAGAACCACATCGTCCGCATGTTCAAACTCTTCGGCTTCACTGAGGAGCAGGCCCAGGCTAAGCGCGACAACATCCTGCGCCTGGAGACCCAGCTGGCACTCGTCTCACGCTCGCGCACTGAGCTCCGCGATCCTCAGCGCAACTATAACAAGATGACGCTCGAGGACTTCCAGAAGGCTTATCCCCACCTGCAGTTTGAGAAGCAGATGAACGCCAAGGGCATCGAGACCAAGTATTTCCAGACCCTCGTCGTCGGACAGCCTGAGTTCCTGGCCGGTGCCGACCGCATCGTCGACAACATGACGGCTGACGAATACCGCGACTATATGGAGTGGGGCCAGATCATGGGCGCTGCCGGACTGCTCTCGAGCGAGGTGCAGCAGGCCAACTTCGAGTTCTTTGGCAAGGTGATGTCGGGCCGTCAGGAGGATCACCCCCTGTGGCGCCGCGCTGTCAGCCAGATTGAGCGCCAGATGGGTGAGGCCATTGGCAAGATCTACGTCGAGAAGTACTTCCCCGCACCTGCCAAGGAGCGCATGGTGAAGCTCGTCGGCAACCTGCAGAAGGCACTGGCCGAGCGCATCAAGGCTCAGGACTGGATGAGCGACTCGACGAAGCAGAACGCCCTCGACAAGCTCTCTACGTTCTACGTCAAGGTGGGCTATCCTGACAAGTGGACCGATCTCTCAGGGCTCAACATCGACCCATCGAAGTCGTATCTTGAGAACATGCAGGAGTGCCAGCGCTTCTGGAACAAGTGGAACATAGAGAAGAAGGCTGGTAAGCCCGTCGACAAGGACGAGTGGTACATGTATCCTCAGACGGTCAACGCCTACTATAACCCCACGACCAACGAGATCTGCTTCCCCGCAGGCATCCTGCAGCCCCCCTTCTTCGACATGACGGCCGACGATGCCTTCAACTATGGTGCCATCGGCGTGGTCATCGGTCATGAGATGACTCACGGATTCGACGACCAGGGCCGTCAGTACGACAAGGACGGCAACATGCACGACTGGTGGACTGAGCAGGACGGCCTGAACTTCAAGGAGCGCACCGACAAGTATGCCGACTTCTTCTCCGCTATCGAGGTGCTTCCTGGGCTCAACGCCAACGGACGCCTCACGCTGGGTGAGAACCTGGCTGACCATGGTGGTCTGCAGGTGGCTTATGCTGCCCTCCAGAACGCACTGGCTGAGCAGCCCCTCGGCGACGTGGATGGCTTCACGCCCGCTCAGCGCTTCTTCCTTGCCTATGCTGGCGTATGGGCTGGCAACATCACAGACGAGGAGATCCGCAATCGCACCAAGAGCGATCCCCACGCCCTGGGCCGCTGGCGCGTCAACGGCGCCCTGCCGCACGTCGATGCCTGGTATGAGGCCTTTGGTGTGACCCCCGACAACAAGATGTATATCCCCAAGGAGGAGCGTCTGCCCCTCTGGTAAATTCCTGACTGGTGTTATGGCGGTATGACGAAATAACGATATAACGATATAACGGAATAACGATATAACGATATTACGGATACCGCCATAACATTATTAAGAAAAAAAGAAGAGACATGCCATTAAGACTACCTGACCGGCTTCCGGCCATTGATCTTCTGAAGCACGAGAACATCTTCGTGATGGACACGACGCGGGCGCATGCGCAAGACATACGTCCGCTTCGCATTGTCATCCTCAACCTCATGCCGCTGAAGATCACCACCGAGACCGACCTCATCCGTCTGCTCTCGAACACGCCCCTGCAGATCGACGTCAACTTTATGAAACTCCGCAGCCACACGCCGAAGAATACGCCCATCGAGCACATGATGATGTTCTATCGCGACTTCGACTCCATGCGCGACGAGCGTTTCGACGGCATGATCATCACGGGCGCACCCGTCGAGCAGATGGCCTTCGAGGAGGTCAGCTATTGGCCTGAGATGGTCGACATCTTCCAGTGGGCCCGCACCCACGTCACGTCGACCCTCTACATCTGCTGGGCCGCTCAGGCAGGTCTGTATTATTATTATGGCGTGCCTAAGTATCCGCTGCCCCAGAAGATGTTCGGCATCTATGAGCAGCACGTGCTGCAGCCCCTGATGCCCATCTTCCGCGGCTTCGACGACACGTTTATGATGCCCCAGAGCCGTCATACCGAGGTGCATGCCGACGACATCAAGGCCCGTCCCGAGCTGCAGCTCATCGCCGAGTCGCCAGCGAGCGGCCCCAGCATCGTCATGGCCCGCGGTGGCCGCGAATTCTTCATCACGGGTCATCTGGAGTATGCCCCTGGCACGCTCGACACTGAGTATCGCCGCGACCTTGGCGTCCGCTCCGACGTCGGACTGCCCCGTCACTACTACGTCGATGACAATCCCGAGCTGGGGCCACGCGTCACGTGGCGTGCCCATGCCAATCTGTTCTATAGCAACTGGATCAACTACTACGTCTATCAGGAGACGCCCTACGACATCAACGCCATACGATGAGCCGACAACGTCTTGAACTGCTTGCGCCTGCCCGCAACCTGGAGTGCGGCCTCGCTGCCATCGACCATGGGGCCGATGCCGTCTACATCGGGGCCAGCCGTTTCGGAGCCCGTGCCGCCGCTGGCAACACCGTCGACGACATTGTCCGTCTGTGCAGCTATGCCCATCAGTTCGGCGTACGCGTCTACGTGACGGTCAACACCATTGTCTATGATGACGAGATGGAACAGACCCGCCAGCTGCTCGCAGAGCTGAAGGCGGCCGGTGTCGACGCCATTCTCGTCCAGGACATGGCCGTTCTGCAGATGGCTCTCGAGGCCGGACTCGTCGTCCATGCCTCCACCCAGACAGACAACCGCACGGCCGACAAGGTGCGATGGCTCTCGTCGCTGGGCTTCCGCCGTGTCGTGCTGGCCCGCGAGCTGTCTGTCGACGAGGTGGCCGCGATTCATGCCCAGGTGCCTGAGGCCGAGCTCGAGGTCTTTGTCCATGGGGCCCTCTGCGTCAGCTACAGCGGCCTCTGCTATGCCTCCCAGCATTGCTTCCATCGCTCCGCCAATCGTGGCGAGTGTGCCCAGTTCTGCCGCATGAAGTTCGATCTCATCGATGCTGATGGCCGTCAGATTGAGCACGACCGCTATCTGCTTTCGCTCCGCGACATGTGTCAGATTGACAACCTCGGGCGGTTGGCAGCAGCTGGCGCCACGTCGTTCAAGATCGAGGGGCGCCTGAAGGACGTTGCCTATGTGAAGAACGTCACGGCGGCCTACAGCGAGCGCCTCAATCAGATTGTCCACCAGCATCCTGACCGCTATGAGCGGGCTTCGCGTGGACAGGTCACCTACACCTTCCGCCCCGATCTCCGCAAGACGTTCAATCGCGGCTATACCACCTACTTTGCTGACGGACGCCAGCCGGACATCGCCTCCTTCGACACGCCCAAGGCCATGGGCGAGTTCGTCGGCACGGTGAAAGAGCTGCGCGGCCCCTCGTTCAGCGTCGCTGGCACGGCCCGCTTTGCCAATGGCGACGGCCTCTGCTTTGTCAATGCCTACAAGGAGCTGGAGGGCTTCCGCGTCAATAGGGTAGAGGGCAACCGCCTCTTCCCCCTGAAGATGCCGCAGAGTCTCAGGCCTGGGCAGCGCCTCTATCGCAACAACGACCAGGAGATGGAGCGCCAGCTCTCGCGACCCAGCGCCGAGCGCAAGATTCCCGTTGTCATGCGCCTTGAAGCCACCCCCGACGGCTTCGCCCTCAACGTCGACGGCTGTCGCGCCAGCATCGTCTGCGAGCATCAGACGGCCGAGAAGCCCCAGCGCGACAACATCATCCGCCAGCTCACCCGTCTTGGCGGCACGCCCTACGTCTGTAGCGACGTCGAGCTGCCCGCAGACTTCAACTACTTCATTCCCAGCAGCCTGCTCGCCGAGCTTCGTCGCAAGGCGATCTCTGGCCTTACGCCCTGCCTTGGCGCTCAGGCCACGGAGGAGGTGCTGAAGGTCAGCGAGGCCCCTTCCTATCCCATACCTTATTTATTTAATGTGGCAAACAGCCTGTCGCGCGACTTCTACGACGCTCTGGCCGTCCGCACCGCCCCCGCGTTTGAGATCAGAGAGCCACGCCATGCTGTGCTCATGCAGTGCCGCCATTGCCTGCGCTATGCCCTCGGCTGTTGCGTCAAGCATGGCGGGCGACGCCCCCAGTGGCGCGAACCCCTCACCCTGCAGCTGGCCGACGGCCGACGCTTCCCCCTCGAGTTCGACTGCCGCCATTGCCAGATGAATGTGCTGACTGATGCGTAGAATGTTCCTCATCGTCCTCATGGCCTTCGCCGTCCTCACATCCTGCTATCGTCAGGAGGTGCAGACCAGCGACGCCCTGCCCCTCACTGAGGATCAGATGGACTCCATCTCATTCTACACCACCCACCACTACACCCAGAACTACAACTTCCTCGTCCGTGCCGACTCGCTGCGCATCATCATCCAGATTCCCAGCGAGACCGTCTCAGGCATGCTCGTCGACACGACAACCGTCCTGCGGGGCGACCGCCTCGTCGTGGCCGACATCGTCATCATGCCCACTGACACCGTCGACAGCGTCTGGGTGCAGGTGGCCCGCGACGAATGGACCATGGGCTGGCTCCACGAGAGCGAGCTCCTCGCCGCCGTCTCGCCTGACAACCCCATCTCGCAGTTCATCGACTCCTTCAGCGACAAGCATCTGCTCGTCATCCTGGCCCTCCTCGTCGGCGTCGGCGCGGCCCTGACCTTCCGCATCCTCTCGCGCCGCAATGCCAAGATGGTCCATTTCAACGACATTCCCTCCTTCTATCCCACGCTCCTCTGCCTCCTCGTGGCCGCTTCCGCCGTCTTCTATAGCTCCATCCAGCTCTTCAATCCCTCCTCCTGGCGTCACTATTACTATCATCCGACGCTCAACCCCTTCGCCGTACCACTCCATCTCGGCCTCTTCCTCGCATCCGTCTGGGCCATGCTCATCGTCGCCATGGCCGCCTTCGACGATGTGCGGCGCCAGCTCCAGCCTGCCGACGCCTTTTTCTATGCCCTCAGCCTCGTGGGCGTCTGTGCCGTCTGCTATGTCGTCTTCAGCGTTACCACCCTCTACTACCTGGGCTATCTCCTCCTCTTGGCCTACGTCCTCTTCGCCGTCCGACGCTATGTCCGCACCTCTCGTCCCCGCTATCGCTGCGGCCGTTGTGGCGGGCCGCTCCATCAGAAGGGGCTCTGCCCGCGTTGCGGGGCCTACAACGAGTAGGGCGCGTGGCGGGCGATTCGTACTAAAAAGAAGCCTTTTTGTTGAATTGTTTTGGTTGTTCGCATCTTTTTCCCTACTTTTGCAACATCCAAAACGATCATCATTATGAAACGATTCTTGATTTCTTTAGCCCTTCTATGTTGTGCCCTATGGGCATCACCCAAGTATATAGGCGACGTCAACGGCGACGGCGTGATCGACATTGCCGACGTGACGGCGATGGTCAGTCTGCTCCTCTCGCCTGACAACAGCGCGGCCGTCGACACACGCCTCACTGATGTCGACGGCAACGGAGCCCTCGGACTCGGCGACCTCTCGGCCCTGGTCGACATTATCCTCGGACGCGCCACCGCCCAGCAGCTCGAGGGCGAAGCCGCCGACACGCTCTTCATCCGCTTCACTGACCAGGCCGTCACCTACGACCTCCCTACGGCTTGGCAAGATGACGTCAGCGTGCGGGTGAGCGGCACAGATGTCGTCGTCGACAATTCGAACGTCACTGACGAATACGTCACCCTTCTCTCCGGCTCGTGCCAGAGCGGCTCGTTCATATACAACGGCTCCTTCAAGACCACCATCGTGCTGGCCGGACTGACGCTGACGAATCCCTCAGGCGCTGCCATCGACATCGAGGACGGCAAGCGCGTCAGCCTCCAGCTGGCAGGCGGCACGGAGAACACCCTCGCTGACGGCGCGGGCTCGCAGAAGGCAGCCCTCTACTGCAAGGGCCACCTGGAGATCAGCCGTGGCGGCTCGCTCACCGTGGCGGGCAGCGTCAAGCATGCCATCAGCGCCAAGGAATACATCGAGCTGAAGAAGACCACGGGCCTGATCACCCTGACTGCCGCCCCTGGCGACGCCATCCATGCAGGCCAGTACTACATGCAGAAGGGCGGGCAGGTCGTCGTGCGCAGCGGCGTCATGGGCGACGGCATCCAGGCCGAGGCCCGTCTGGCAGGCGACGAATACGACGGCCAGATGATGATCAGCGGCGGCACCATCGACATCACCACGCGGGCAGCGACGTGGCAGGCCTCAAGGCCGACTCGCTGCTCAGCGTCACGGGCGGCCAGGTCACCATCGTCACCACGGGCGACGATGCCAAGGGTCTCAAGTCGAAGGCGAACATCAGCGTCGCGGACGGCACCGTCGACGTCACTCAGAGCGGCGGCTACATCATCAGCGAGGTAGCCACCACGGACGGCACCGTCCAGGAGGACCCCAGCTTCTCGGCTGCACTCAAGGCCGACTCGATGATCATCGTCAGCGGCGGCACCATCCACGTCAGCTCCACCGCTGAAGGCGGCCGAGGACTCAATGCCGACAAGGGCATCAGCGTCACGGGCGGACAGCTCCAGATTGATGCCAACGGGCCTGGCGGCACACTCGACCTCAGCTCCACCGCCACCATGGCGGCCAAGAGCTTCCGCCTCTACGTCGCCCTGCCTGCCGCCTCCTACGGCTATCAGCGCTCTCCCTGGACCAACGTCTATCTCTACGACGCCTCGACTGACAGTCAGGTCGCCGCACTGGGCGACCAGAAGAGCTTTACCATAGGTGGCACCACTACCACCTTCTATTACTACGACTTCAAGTCAGCCACCAGCGGCACCTATTATCTCAAGAGCGACGACTACACCAGCGGCGGCGGAGGATGGGGCGGCAGCACGTCCTACACCATCCGCTCGGCCGACATCACGCTCAACATGACGGGCAGCGACGTCTTCTACAGCATTGCAAGCACCTATCAGTACTCGTCAGACCGCACCACCCGCATCTACACTATCAGCAACGTCACGTCGACCTACGCCAATGCCGTCTCAGCCAGCGAGGAGGGCGAGACCTACAAGGCCTGCTGCCTGAAGAGCGACGCCCTCGTCAGCATCGCCGCCGCCACCCTCACGCTGACCCACTCAGGGACGATGAGCAAGGGCATCAAGGCTCCGACGGTCAATATCGCTGCCGATGCCGACATCACGGACACCGCCGCAGGCTCCTACATGATCGTGGGCACTGACCCCGCTTACTCCACGGCCGTCAAGTGCGACCACTACGTCGGCTCCGACGGACGCCTGACCATCAAGGCCACGGGCAGCGCCTCGCGAGGCATCTCAGCCGACAGCACCCTGACCATCACGGGCGGCACTTACGACATCACCCTCACTGGCGACGGCGCCACCTACACGGGCGACGGCTCGACAGAGGGCGTCGGCTCGCGCGGACTCAAGAGCGACGGCGACATGACCCTCAAGGGCGGCGACATCACCATCAACAGCTCAGCACGCGGAGGCAAGGGTATCAAGGTGGGCACGAGCAGCCGCAGCGGAGCCCAGGGCGCACGCCTCGTCATCGGCTATGCCGACAGCATCGGCCAGGGGCCTGTGCTCAGCGTCACGACCACCGGCTCCTATCTCGCCTCCGAGTCCTCTGGCGGACAAGGAGGATGGGGGGGACCCGGCGGAGGCATGATGGACAGCGGCTTCATCGGCAGCACCAAGGCCGTCAAGGTGATGGGACCTGTCGAGGTCTATGGCGGCCCCGTCAGCCTCGCCACCTCCACCCAAGGCGCCGAGGGTCTGGAGAGCAAGCACACCATCACCATCCACGGCGGCTCGCTCCAGAGCAGCGCCTACGACGATGCCATCAATGCCGCCTCGACCATCACCTTCAATGGCGGCTACGTCTGGGCCCACGCCTCCAACAATGATGCCATCGACTCCAACGACACCTCGACGGGCATCGTCATCAACGACGGCGTCGTCATCGCCTCAGGATCGTCAACCCCCGAGGAAGGCTTCGACTGCGACAATGCTGCCTTCCAGCTCAACGGCGGCGTCGTCATCGGCACGGGCGGATCGCAAGGCGGCGGCGGTGGAAAGCCCACCAGCGCCCGTCAGCCCTACGTCACGCTCTCCTCCGTGTCGCTCAGCGCCTCCACCTATGTCAGTCTGAAGGACGCCTCAGGCAGCGTCGTCTGTTCCTATCGCATACCACAGACCACCTCGCAGGCCATGTTGCTCATGAGTGCCCCGCAGCTCTCCTCGGCCAGCCGCGCCACCGTCGTCTATGGCAGCACGGCCGTCAGCAATCCTGCCACCAGCCACTGGGACGGCGTCTATACCACGGGCGCTACGCTCACGGGGGGATCATCGAGCAGCGTCACGCCCACAGGGGGATAACTAAAAAACAGGGGAATGTCGGTGTGATGCCAAGATTCTATTTCTTTCGTGCGAATAATAATTCTTGGCGCATCCGACAAATCCTGTGGGTAGAGGGTGTCAATATCAGAAATCCGTATTCGTGTCATTCACGATCTTTCTAAATAGCGTGTGACACACAAAAAAAGCGCCGTAGATTATACGAACTACGACGCAATATATGGAAAGGGCCATTTTTACATGTTCATGCCTCCATCCACTTGGATAACCTGTCCGCTGATGTAGCTCGACATATCGCTGGCTAAAAAAACGGCGCAGTTAGCAATGTCGTCGACGGTGCCGCCACGGCGCAATGGAATCTTCTGGCACCATTCCTTGCGCACCTCGTCGCTCAAAGCCTGTGTCATGGCTGTGTCGATAAAGCCGGGGGCGATGGCGTTAGCACGAATACCCTTAGGCCCCATTTCCTGTCCGATTGATTTGGCCAGAGCAATCAGTCCGGCTTTTGAGGCTGCATAGTTTGCCTGGCCGGCATTGCCATGAACGCCAACCACTGATGCCATATTGATAATCGAGCCGTTGCGCTGGCGCATCATCACAGGAACGCAGGCATGAATGAAATTGAAGGCGGACTTGAGGTTGACGGCAATGACGGCGTCCCACTGCTGCTCTGACATGCGGAGCATCAGTCCGTCCTTTGTGATGCCGGCATTGTTGACCAGAATATCAATCGAGCCGAACTCTTCTTTCACTTGTGCCACCACCTCTTCAGTCTGCTGAAAGTCAGCAGCGTTCGAAGCATAGCTCTTTGCCTTCACTCCAAGTGCAGCAATTTCCTTCTCAGTTTCTTCATTGACGGCAAGGTCGGTGAATGCCACGTTAGCGCCTTCAGCGGCGAATTTCAGCGCAATAGCTTTTCCGATACCACGTGCTGCACCCGTAATCAGCGCAGTCTTTCCTTGTAATAATCCCATTTCTTAAATTTTAATGTTGTTATTGTTTGTTTTTATGATATGATGCTAACTTTAAAAATTCACTTGCTTTTACCAAGGGCGCCATAGACAAACTTAGCCACCTGAGGCTTTGTGTCTTCCTCCTTCATGCCATGGGCTATGCGGCCGTAGATGTAAGGCACTTCAAGACCTTTGATGCAATAGTGTGTGATGTCAGCCACCAGATTGACGTTCTCAATGTCGAATTCACCATCCTCCTTGCCCTCTGCAAACACCTTGCGGAATAGCTCCACTTCTGCAAGGTCGAAGTGCTTGCGCACTTTCTCTACCATCCAGATGTTGCGGAAAAACTCCGCTCTCAGGTTACCGTTGCGCACCACCGTCTCGCGAATCATACTCAGATGGGTATAGATCAGCTCTATGACCTTTTCCTGAGGACTAATCTTTCGGGCTGCCACTTCGTCGAGCTTATCGCTAAGACGCTCCAGTTCCGTCTCAATGACAGCGTAATAGATATCCTCCTTCGACTTGAAGTAGGTGTAAAGCGTACGTCGGCCTTTGCCCGATGCTTGAGCAATGTCGTTCATCGTTGTGTTCTCCAGACCGTTCTTGGCGAAGAGCTGTCGAGCCACATCGACCAGCAATTGTCTAGTTTTAGATATTGACATGTCAATTTCCTTCCATTTTTGTTTGCACACAGATGATATCGTGTGCAAAAATACCTCTTTTTATTGAATTGAGCAAGTTTTTTCGAGGAAAATGTGCTTAAAGACAAAAAAGGTGCGCAAAAATTTGCATATTCAAAAAAAAAGCTGTACCTTTGCACTCGCAAAACGATAAACATCGCGGAGTGGAGCAGTTGGTAGCTCGCCAGGCTCATAACCTGGAGGTCGCATGTTCGAGTCCTGCCTCCGCAACTAAAGTCGGGTAATTGGCTGAAATTCAGCAAATTGCCCGACTTAACGTTTTGAACAGGGACTCAAATGGGACGTTTAACGATTCCATGTTATAATATAAGGGATGTGACTCGAAGTAGAGGCACATCCCTTATGTTTAATTAGGTGAATCTCGTTTGGGTAGTATCAGTAGCTGCGGGCGATGATGACGCGGTGCTTGGCGGGCTTGCCGCTGACCATGTCGACGCCAGGCGTCTGCTCGTAGGCGAAGGGTACACATCGGATAGTGGCCTGAGTCTCCTCCTTGATCTTTGCCTCAGTTTCAGCCGTGCCATCCCAATGACAAAGGAAGAAGCCGCCGTCCTTGATGCGCTCCTTGAACTCCTCATAGTTGTCGCACTCGTAGACGTGCTCGTCGCGGAAGCGGCGAGCCTTCTCGAAGATGTTCGTCTGGATGTCGCCAAGCAGCTGCTCAACGTAATCGACTATGCCTTCCAATGGGCGTGTCTCCTTTTCGAGTGTATCGCGACGCATGATTTCAATAGTGCCCTGTTCGAGATCGCGTGCTCCAAGGACGAGGCGCACAGGCACGCCTTTGAGCTCGTAGTCGGCAAACTTAAACCCAGGACGCTTATTGTCTGCGTCGTCAAACTTGACACTAATGCCCTTGGCGCGTAGCTGGGCGATGATGGGCTCAACCTCGCGGTTGACAATCTCCATCTGCTCAGGTTTGGTGGCGATGGGAATGATGACGACCTGGATGGGTGCGAGGCGTGGGGGCAGCACGAGACCGTTGTCGTCGGAGTGGGTCATGATGAGTGCGCCAATGAGGCGTGTCGAGACGCCCCACGATGTGGCCCAGACATATTCGGGCTTGTTCTCCTTGTTAAGATAAGTGACATCGAATGCCTTGGCAAAATTCTGGCCAAGGAAGTGCGAGGTGCCGCTCTGAAGGGCTTTTCCGTCCTGCATCATGGCTTCTATAGTATAGGTGTCAAGGGCTCCGGCGAACCGTTCTGTCTCGCTTTTGACACCTTGCAGCACGGGTACGGCCATCCACTGCTCAGCAAACTCGGCGTAGACCTTGAGCATCAGCTGAGCTTCGCGCTCGGCCTCCTCGCGGGTAGCATGTGCCGTATGGCCCTCTTGCCAAAGAAATTCTGAGGTGCGCAGGAAGGGACGGGTACGCATCTCCCATCGCATGACGTTGCACCACTGATTGCAGAGCAGTGGCAGGTCGCGCCAGGAATGAATCCAGTTCTTATACGTGTTCCATATGATGGTCTCCGAAGTTGGGCGGATGATGAGTTCCTCTTCAAGCTTAGCGGCAGGATCGACCTCTACTCCGCTTTTGTCCTGCTTGGCGCGCAGGCGGTAGTGGGTCACGACAGCACATTCCTTGGCAAAGCCCTCGACGTGCTCAGCCTCGCGTGAAAGGAATGATTTGGGAATGAGCAGGGGGAAGTATGCATTCTGAACTCCTGTGGCCTTGAACATACCGTCGAGCACACTCTGCATCTTCTCCCAAATGGCATAGCCATATGGCTTGATGACCATACAACCGCGCACGGCCGACTGCTCAGCCAGGTCGGCCTTCACCACGAGGTCATTATACCATTGGCTGTAATTCTCGCTCTGTTTTGTTAAATCTTTTAATTCTTTTGCCATGATTTATATAATAAATTTGAAATTTGGGTGCAAAGTTACAAAATAATTACGAATTACGTGTGCTGAATCAAGAACTTTTTTGTAACTTTGCACCGACTAAGCAGAATTATTGTTTAACTTTTAATATAATAAAAAGGTATGAAGAAAATGAAAACAATGATCCTCGCTCTGTGCGGAGGAATGGTAATGATGGGTTGCAACAACCTGGCTAAGGGTACGACAATTGGTGCTGCAGGTGGTGCCCTGCTGGGTGCTGTGGTCGGTAAGATTGCTGGCAACACCGCTGTCGGCGCTGCCGTCGGTACTGCTGTAGGTGCTGGCACAGGCGCTCTCATTGGCAAGCATATGGATAAGGTTAAGGCTCAGGCTGAGGCTGTTCAGAATGCTCAGGTGGAGCAGATTACTGATGCCAACGGTCTGCAGGGTGTGAAGGTGACCTTCGACTCGGGTATTCTCTTCGCTACCAACTCGTCGACGCTGAACGCTGCTTCGAAGGCTTCTCTGTCACAGTTTGCCAACGTGCTGAAGAACAATAGCGATTGCGATATCGCCATCTTCGGCCACACGGACAATACGGGTAGCGACGCTATCAACAACCCCCTGAGCGTCAAGCGCGCACAGGCCGTGGAGACCTATCTGAAGGGCCAGGGCGTCAGCTCCGTGCAGATCAAGCAGGTCGACGGTCAGGGTTCGACGAACCCTGTCGCTGACAACTCGACGGCTGCTGGCCGCCAGCAGAACCGCCGCGTGGAGGTCTACATGTATGCTTCACAGGCTATGATCAACGCTGCCGAGGCAGGCACGCTCCAGTAATTGACAATCGAGATTTCTTTGGCAATTGAAGATTATTAAAAGACTATTAATGAGAATCGTGGTGGCGTTCTTCGCTTCCACGATTCTTGCTGTTGTGGCCTATCGCTTTCTTCCCGTCTACGTCACGCCACTCATGATTATCAGAATGGTCCAGCAACAAGAGTTCAAGATGAGCCATCGCTGGGTGAGCATCAATGACATGTCGGACCAGATGCCTCTTGCTGTCATGGCCAGCGAGGACCAGCGATTCATGGCCCACCACGGCTTTGACTTCGAAGCCATCAAGGCAGCCGTCAAGCGCAACCGTGAGCACCCTGAGAAAAACCACCTGGGCGCCTCGACCATCAGCCAGCAGACTGCCAAGAACGTTTTTCTTTGGCCGGGCCGTTCATGGCTGCGCAAAGGTTTGGAGGCCTACTTTACTGTGCTCATTGAGCTCTGTTGGACGAAGGAGCGCATCATGGAGGTCTATCTCAACAGCATTGAGACAGGCCCGGGCATCTATGGCGTAGAGGCCGTCTCTCGCGAGCATTTCGGCACCTCGGCCAGTCAGCTCACGGCCGACCAGTGCGCCCTCATTGCTGCCACGCTTCCTAATCCCCGACGTTTCAGTTCGGCCAATCCCAGCCGCTATGTGCTGAAGCGTCAGAAGCAGATCCGCCGCCAGATGCGCAACGTCAGTTTCACGGATTAGCCCCTTCATGCCCTTCTGTTTCTATCCCACAATGAAAAAAGTCGGGAAGAAACGCTCGCATTTGAAAATAAAATATTATCTTTGCAGTCAGATTTAATTTTATCAATAACTTTATATTATTATGGAGAATAACGCACAACTGATTGCCGAGTGTACCGCTCGGGCAAAAGAGTGGCTTTCACCAGCCTTCGACGAAGAGACGCGTAAGGCCGTACAGGCTATGCTTGACGATGATGACAAAACCGCTCTCATCGACGCTTTCTATCAGAATCTGGAATTCGGTACAGGTGGACTTCGCGGCATTATGGGCGCTGGCACCAACCGCATGAACAAGTACATCGTCGGCATGGCCACGCAAGGCTTTGCCAACTACATCCTCAAGGCTTTCCCTGGCAAGCAGTGCTCCGTCGTCGTCGGTCACGACTGCCGCAACAACGGCCGCATGTTTGCCGAGTCAGTAGCCGATATTTTCTCGGCTAACGGCATCAAGGTCTATCTCTTCGAGAGCCTTCGTCCGACACCCGAGATTTCGTTTGCCATCCGCCAGCTGGGCTGCCAGGCAGGCGTCAATGTCACCGCATCCCACAATCCTCGCGAATATAATGGATACAAGGCCTACTGGGAGGACGGAGCCCAGGTGCTCGCACCTCACGACAAAGGTATCATCGACGAGGTTAACAAGGTGAAGATCAGTGATGTGAAGTTCGAGGGCAACAAGGAGCTCATCGATATCATCGGCGGCGAGATGGACTGGGACTACCTGCAGGCCGTCCGCGAGGCCATGGTCGACCAAGACGTCATCCTGCGCCACAAGGACCTCAACATCGTCTACTCCCCGATGCACGGCACTGGCCGCGTCATCATTCCCGAGGCTCTGCGCTCATGGGGCTTCCAGAATATTCACGTCGTCCCTGAGCAGATGGTCATCGACGGCAATTTCCCCACCGTTGTCAGCCCCAACCCCGAGAATCCTGAAGCCATGACACTAGGCATGAAGCTCGGCACACGGCTTAATGCTGATCTGGTCATCGCCTCCGACCCAGATGCTGACCGTCTGGCCATCGTCTGCCGCAATGCCAAGGGCGAGTGGGAAATTCTCAACGGCAACCAGACCTGCATGATGTTCTGCTGGTACATCATCGCCAACAAGAAGAAGCTCGGCCAGCTGAAGGGCAACGAGTTCCTCGTAAAGACCATCGTCACCACTGAGGTCATCGCCGAGATTGCCAAGAAGAACGGCGTGGAGCTGCGCGACTGCTACACAGGCTTCAAGTGGATTGCCAACGAGATCCGCAAGGATGAGGGCGTGAAGAAGTACATCGGTGGCGGCGAAGAGTCGTTCGGATTCCTGCCCTTCGACAAGGTCAGGGACAAGGACAGTCCAGCCTCCATCTGCCTTATCTGTGAGATTGCTGCATGGGCCAAGGATAACGGCATGACGCTCTATGACCTGCTGATGAACATCTATGCCGAGTATGGCTTCTCGCGCGAGGTGACCATCAATGTCGTGCGTCCCGGAAAAACCGGTGCCGACGAGATCAAGCAGATGATGACCAATTTCCGCGAGAACCCGCCTAAGGAACTGGGTGGTTCGAAGATCTGCCTGTGGAAGGATTATAAGACGCTTGAGGCTAAGTATGCAGATGGCCACACGGAGAAGCTCAACATGCCAGACACTTCTAACGTGCTCCAGTGGTTCTGCGAAGACGGCACAAAGGTCAGCGTGCGCCCCAGCGGCACTGAGCCTAAGATCAAGTTCTACACTGAGGTGAAGGATCCCTCATTCAAGTGTGCCGGTTGCTACGAGCGCTGCATGAAGGCTGCTGAGGAGAAGATCGAAGCCATCAAGAAGAGCCTTGGCCTCTGACGCAAGACGACAAAGATTCCCTTCCCCCCTGCCCATAGAGCATAAGGGGAAGGGGATTTTTTGAATTTGATTTATATCACATTAATTAAACAGCAAAGACATAATATGGATTTAAGAGGAAGAAGAAGTAGCTCGAACGTCGAGGATCGTCGCGGATTGAGCACTGGGGCCAAGGCCGGTATCGGAGGTCTTGGCGGTATCATTGTCATTGCCCTGATGACCTTCATGCAGGGCGGCAACATCGGTGATGTCGTGACGAACGTCATTCAGCAGAGCCAGATGCAGGCCCCGACGGAGACGGTGGGCGAGGAGAACTTCACTGAGGAAGAGCAGCAGCTCGCTGAGGAGTGCAAGCAGATTCTGGCCTCGACTGAGGACGTCTGGACCAAGGTCTTCAAGGAGAACGGATGGGGCGAGTATCAATACCCGACGCTTGTGCTCTTCACTAATCAGGTGAACTCGGCCTGCGGTTCGGCTACGGCCGCCGTCGGACCTTTCTATTGCTCTGGCGACCAGAAGCTGTATGTAGACCTCTCATTCTTCACTGAGATGAAGCGCCAGCTGGGCGTCGAGGGTAACACGTTCGCTTATGCCTACGTCATCGCTCACGAGATAGGCCACCACGTGGAATACCTCACGGGCACACTCACCAAAGCCCATCAGGCCATGAGCCAGACCAACAAGACGCAAGCTAACCAAATCAGCGTCAGGCTGGAGCTGCTGGCCGACTACTATGCCGGCGTATGGGCCCACTATGAGGACGCTATGAATCACTCCATGGAGTATGGCGACCTGGAAAAAGGACTGGAACTGGCGAAGGCCATAGGCGACGACTGGCTACAGAAGAAAGCTCAGGGACGCGCTACGCCCGAGTCGTTCACCCACGGCACCAGCGATCAGCGCAAGCGTTGGCTGAACCGCGGCTACCAGACGGGTGATATGAGCACCACCACCTTCACCGGTGATTACAATTCGTTGTAATTATTCGTGATGATAAGGTTCGCCTCGGATGATGGTGCATGCTCGATAGAGTTGCTCTGTAAATATGAGGCGCACCATCTGATGAGAGAACGTCATTCGTGAGAGAGATATCTTCTCGTTAGCACGTGCATAGACGGCTGGCGAAAAACCATACGGCCCTCCGACAACGAAAAGCAGTCGGCGGGCCGTGTTGCGTTTCTGCTCCAGCCAGCGGGCAAACTCAACACTGCGGAAGTCACGCCCATGCTCGTCGAGCAGCACAACAGTATCTGATGGTTGCACCATTTTCAGAATCAGCTCGCCCTCAGCCTCTTTCTGTTGCTCCTCCGTCAGGCTCTTCGTGTTGCGGAGCTCAGGGATGACAGTGATGTCGAATGGCATGTAGTGAGCAATGCGCCCGGTATAGTCGCGAATGCCTGCTTCGAAATGGCGGTCGGCCGTCCGCCCAACGAGTATTAGCTCAGTCTTCATTGACGGGATAGATGGTCTTGCCGTTATGGACAGGGCAGAGCGTCTCGTTCTTATCAATCTTCCTATATTCGCCCCTACGCTTTGGATTCATTGGAAACCAGCCTTTCTCTACACGCTTCTTCTGCGAGAAAAGCTCGCCGATGCCCCATAGCGCCGATGCGCCGAACACGCCAATGATGGCCGAGACGGCGGAGTCCTCGATGAACAAGGCTGCGGCTATACTTATCAGCCCCACCAGAAGAAACACCCACCAAAGGCGTGTGCCAGTATAATATTCCGTCTTGATGACGATAGGATGGAAGAATCCTATGATAAGGAATGTAGAAACGGCAATGACAATACCAGTGAAATACATATCAGAATTGCTTATTTGAGGTTGCAAAGTTAGTCTTTTTCTGTGAGACGGCAAAATGTTTTGCCGTTTAGTTTCCCTGTTTCTCTTTTTTTTATTACCTTTGCACTCTCAAAAGGATATCAAAAAGAAAACGACCAAGCAGATGAAGCAATTACGCGCCGCACTATTCGACCTCGATGGGGTTGTGTTCAACACCGAACCGCAATACACCGTCTTCTGGGGAGCACAGTGTCGGCTCTATCATCCCGAGCATCCCGGCCTTGAGAACGAGATAAAGGGCTCGACGCTCCAGCAGATTTACGACCGATGGTGGACTGGCCCTTTGGTCAAGGAACGTGACGTCGTCACACGTCGGCTCGACGAATTTGAGGCGCAGATGCAATTCAACTATATAGAAGGCTTTACTGACTTCATCGCCGATCTGAGGGCACACGATGTGCGTACGGCTGTCGTCACGAGCAGCAATGTGCCAAAGATGCAAAGCGTCTACAGGCAGCGCCCCGAGTTCCGCCAGCTTTTCGATGCCATCCTCACCAGTGAGGATTTCGCAGAAAGCAAGCCGTCGCCCGATTGCTATCTGCGTGGAGCTGCCCGCTTCGGCCTCAGCCCAGAGGATTGCATCGTCTTCGAGGACAGTTTCAACGGACTTCGCTCCGGACGTGCCGCAGGCATGTTCGTCGTTGGATTGGCTACGACCAACGAACGGTCCTCCATCGAACCCTTATCAGATTATCAATTAGACAATTATATAGGAATAGATTATTCAAAACTTAACGCATTATGGCAGGCTATTTAGTCAATGACGAGCGCAAGGTCACCACGCGCCGTTTTATAGAGATGAAGCAGAAAGGTGAGCGCATTTCGATGCTCACGAGCTACGATTATACCACAGCAGGCATCGTCGATCGTGCCGGCATTGACGGTGTACTTATAGGCGACTCCGCCTCCAACGTCATGGTGGGCAATCAAACGACCCTCCCGATGACCGTCGACCAGATGATTTATCATGCCCGTTCTGTGGTCAATGGCGTCAAGCGCGCACTCGTCGTCTGCGACATGCCCTTCGGCTCTTATCAGACGGGCTGCCACGACGGCGTCGTAAACGCTATACGGATTATGAAGGAGAGCGGATGTGACGCATTGAAGCTTGAGGGTGGCGTAGAAATTCTCGACACCGTCAAGCGCATTCTCGACGCAGGTATTCCTGTCATGGGCCATCTGGGGCTTACGCCTCAGTCAATCAATAAGTTCGGTACCTATGCCGTGCGGGCAAAAGAAGAGCGTGAAGCTCAGAAACTTCTCTCAGACGCTCAGGCCCTGGCCGAAGCCGGTTGTTTTGCCGTTGTGCTCGAAAAAGTGCCTGCTGCACTGGCCAAGCAGGTCACGGAAAGCATTGCCGTGCCTACTATCGGCATCGGTGCGGGCAACTATTGCGACGGCCAGATTCTCGTCGTGGCCGACATGCTGGGCATGACACAGGGCTTCTCGCCCCGTTTCCTTCGTCGCTATGCCGACCTCAACAGCGTCATGACTGATGCCATCGGGCAATACGTCACTGACGTCAAGTCGGGCGACTTCCCCAACGAAAGCGAATCTTACTAATAAATAAATGTAATAAACCACTAAAAAGCAATCTATTATGAAACAATTCAATGACCGTAACTTCGTGCTCGACAATGAAGTAGCACAGGACTTGTATCACAATCATGCGGCCAAGATGCCCATCATCGACTACCATTGCCACCTCATTCCTGAGATGGTGGCCAAGGACCATCGCTTCAAGAGCATCACGGAGCTCTGGCTGGGCGGCGATCACTATAAGTGGCGCGCCATGCGTACCAATGGTGTCGACGAGCGCTACTGCACAGGCAAGGACACTTCTGACTGGGAGAAGTTCGAGAAGTGGGCAGAGACCGTTCCCTACACCCTGCGCAATCCTCTCTACCATTGGACTCACCTCGAGCTCAAGACTGCTTTCGGCATCGAGAAACTCCTCTCGCCGAAGACGGCCCGCGAGATTTTCGACGAGTGCAACGAGAAGCTGAAGCAGCCCGAGTTCTCGGCTCGTGGTCTGATGCGTCACTACAATGTGGAGTGCGTCTGCACCACTGACGATCCTGTCGACGACCTCCACAACCACATCGAGTATGCCAAGACGCGCAGTGAGAAGGATCCCCTCATGATCCCTGCTTGGCGCCCCGACAAGGCCATGAACATCGAGAAGCCCGAATTTGCCCAGTATGTCGAACAGCTCGCAAAGGTCAGCGGCGTCAACATCGTCAAGTTTGCCGACATGGTCGACGCCCTCCAGAAACGCCACGACTTCTTCCAGGAGCAGGGCTGCCGGCTCAGCGACCACGGTATCGAGGAATTCTACGATGAGCCCTACACTGACTCGCAGATTGAGACCATATTCGAGAAAGCCATGCGCGGACAGCAGCTCTCGGAATACGAGACACGCCAGTATAAGCACTGCTTCCTCACCGTCATGGCTGAGATGGATGCTACGAGCGACTGGACACAGCAGTTCCACTACGGTGCCATCCGCGACAACAACACCAAGATGTACAACCAGCTTGGCCCCGACACGGGCTTCGATTCGATTGGCGAGTTCAACACAGCCCGTGCGATGTCGAAGTTCCTCAACCACCTGCAGATGGAGGATAAGCTCACGCGTACTATATTATATACCCTCAATCCCTGCGCCAACGAAGTCATTGCCACCATGCTTGGCAACTTCCAGGGCGGTGAACCCGGCAAGATCCAGTTCGGCAGCGGATGGTGGTTCAACGACCAGATGGACGGCATGGTGCGCCAGATGAACGCCCTCTCGGTGCTTGGCCTGCTCAGCCGCTTCGTTGGCATGCTGACTGACTCGCGCTCGTTCCTCTCTTATCCGCGCCATGAGTATTTCCGTCGCATCCTTTGCAACCTGCTTGGCAACGACGTCGAGCGTGGCTTGCTGCCTGACGATCGCGAGCTGCTGGGCAAGATGGTGGAGGACATCTCCTACAACAATGCCCGCCGCTATTTCAAGTTCTACTAATATCGCAATTTACAAAGCACCGCTTTACTGCCGCTAAAGTACCGCTTTACTGGTCTCAAAGTACCGCTTTGCTCTGACTAAAGTACCGCTTTAGTGGGAGTAAAGCGGTACTTGTTTCATAAGGTCTGTTGGCACAGCACTACGGCAAGGGTGGAAGGCTCGTTGTCAACAACGTTGCAGGCAACAACTCTGCCAGTCGCCCTCAGAGGATTGATGAGTGAGATGAAGCCCTAATGACTGTGCGCAGTCGACAATCATGGGGAGGTCATCACGATAGAATCCGCTGAGCAAGAGATGACCTCCAGGCACCAACCTGCTGACAAAGAGGGGCATGTCGTTCAGGAGAATGTTACGGTTGATGTTAGCCGTCACGACATTGAAGGGTCCGTTGAGGGTAGGGATGACGTGTTGCGCATCACCCAGCAGCGACTGGAAACGGTCGTCGACACGATTGATGACAGCATTGTGGCGGGCATTGTCGACGCTCCACTCGTCGATGTCGTAGCCCACGGCCCAGTGAGCGCCCAGCTTCAGTGCAGTGATAGCGAGAATGCCCGTGCCCGTGCCGCAATCCAGAAGCCGGGCATTGGTCAGGTTGAGTCTCAGCAGATGGGCTATCATCAGGCGGGTCGTCTCATGATTGCCAGTGCCGAAGGCCAAGTGGGCGTCAATCTCGACCATCGTCAGCGCAGGATCGCCCGTCAGCACGTCGGGCAGATGGCGCCCATCGTGAACCACCACGCGATCGTCCACCACAATCGGTTGGAAGCCCTCCTGCTCCCATTGCTCGTTCCAGTCCTTGTCCTCGGCCTCGCTGACATTGTAGCTGACCTGCACCTCGTCGTCGTAGGGCATCAGCGCCAACTTAGCGTCGAGCTGCTCGGCGGAGAAGAGCTCCTGTCGGACATAGCCCACGAGCGTGCCCTCTTCGTCGTTCTCTTCAAAGGTTTCAAAACCTGCTTCGCCAGCCAGCGCCACCACCACGTCGCTGACATCGCCCATCAGCTCGACAGGAGCCGAAAGGCAGAATTTCACTTCGTAATACTTCATATAGTGTTAATTTTTGCCGCAAAATTATAAAAAATAGGGAAAAACCTACCATGTTTTAGGGTTTTTCCGTAAATTTGCAGTAAAAATAGTGGTATTTTTGCATCGTGAAACTATAAAAAGACAGAAGAATATGAAAAAGTGGATGTTACTTTCAATCATGCTCGGGGCTGTTCAGCTCTCCGTCATGGCTCAGGACGACGACATGTACTTCGTGCCTACGAAGGCCAATGTAGCCAAGCAGAAGGCTGCCTACGGCATTCCGCAGGACACCTATTACAGCGGTTCGTCGCGTAGCGTTGACGAATACAACCGTCAGGGCAGCAGCTACGAAGTGCTGCCTGCCGACACGGGCGACGTCATCTCATTCTCGGCCGTCGAAGGCGTCTATCCCGACTCCGTAGGCGACTTCGCCCTGACGCGCAAGATGCAGCGCTGGGACGGCTATGAGCCCTCGCAGGAATACTGGGACGGCTACAACCGCGGACGCAGCGACTCGTGGGGCTACTACGGATGGCACTCCCCCTGGTGGTATTCGTCCTATTATCCCTGGTACGACTACGGATGGGGATGGTACGACCCCTGGTATGATCCCTGGTACTATGGCTCATGGTACGGCGGATGGTACAATCCTTGGTATTACACTGGCTGGGGCTGGGGTGGCTACTACAATTCCTGGTACTATCGTCCCTGGTATTATCATGGATGGTACGGCGGATGGTATGGCGGCGGACGCGGCCATTATGCCTACCGCAACGGCACTGAGAACCACGGACACATTGTTGGCGGCGGACCTACGGGCTCCATCAGTCGCGACGGACGCTCGCACAGCTATAGCAACGGCTCGTTCAGCGGTGGTCGCGTGGCACGCAACGGCAGCTTCGGCCGCGGAACGCGTAGCTATGGCAACTACTCCGGCAGCAATAACAGCTCGACGACCACACGTCGTTCGTCCAGCGGTGGAGGAGTCTATAGCAACTCCAACGGCAACTTCGGTGGTTCGCGCAGCAGCAGTTCTTCGTCGTCAGCTCCCTCGCGCTCCTATTCGTCGGGCAGCAGCGGTGGCGGCATGTCCTCTGGCGGCGGTTCCTTCGGTGGTAGCCGTTCTGGCGGAGGCAGCGTAGGCGGCAGTCGTTCTGGCGGCGGCTCCTTCGGTGGCGGACGCAGATAATACATCGAAGTTGTGACAATCAATATTAGTATACAATCATATAAATGCATATAATGACTATGAAGAGATATATCATGACCATAGTGGCCGGCATGCTTATGCTGCCCATGGCCGCACAAGACACTTACGAGAGCGCCAAGCTGGCCGAGAACGACCTCAACGGAACGGCACGCTACGTCGGTATGGGTGGTGCTATGGAGGCTCTGGGAGCCGACATCTCCACCATCTCAACCAACCCTGCTGGCATCGGCCTCTTCCGCAGGTCGAGCGCCAACCTCTCGATGGGATTCGTCTCCCAGCAGGATGCCCCCGACTTTGGTTATGGAAAGAAGACCTACATGAGCTTCGATCAGGTGGGCTTCGTCCTGGCCATGCAGACCAATCCCACGAATTACTTCAACTTCGGATTCAACTATCACAAGAGCAAGAACTTCGACTATATCCTTGGTGCAGCCGATGGTCTAGTGAAAGCATCACAAAATAAGGTTACATATGCTAAAGCTATAGCAGAAGAAAATAATAACCTGCTCTATGAGGTCAATGCCGACGGGTCGCCCAATTTCGGCAATAGCAAGCTTTCCTGTAATCAGTTGGATGATATTTATGCCCGCAATCTCAACTATGATGCGCGCGACAATATATGGTATTTTGAGGACGCTACTGGCTACACGATGGACCGTTCGCACACGGGTTATATCGGCGAGTACGACTTCAACATCAGCGGCAATATCAACAACCGCGTCTACCTCGGCATGACCCTCGGGCTCCACGATGTCCACTACAAGCACTACAGCGAGTACGTTGAGCGCTTTGCCGAGAACAGCCCCATCACCGTCGCCGATGATCGCAAGGTGACAGGTGCAGGATTCGACCTCAAGTTCGGTATCATCTTCCGTCCTATCGCTGAATCGCCCCTTCGCGTCGGCCTCTCCATCGCTACACCCACGTGGTATGACCTCACCACCAGTAACTATACTACTGTCACCGACGACGGTGGCTCGGCCTATGCCAGCGAGGAGTACGACTTCAACATGACCATGCCCTGGAAGTTCGGACTCAGCCTCGGACACACCATCGGCAACAACCTGGCCATCGGCGCCAGCTATGAATACACGGACTACGGCAGCATGGACAACCGCGTGAAGCACGACAACCGCAACTGGGACACCTACGACAGCGAGAGCGACGACGTCATGAACCGCCACACCGAGCAGAGCCTGCGCGCCGTCAACACCCTCAAGCTTGGCGTCGAGTACAAGCCGGTGCCTGAGATGGCTGTGCGCCTTGGCTACAACTGGGTGTCGCCCATGTACAAGAAGGATGCCTTCAGAGACGGATCGCTGCAGAGCTTGGGTTCTTACTATAGCTCAACGACCGACTTCACCAACTGGCAGTCGACCAACCGCATCACCTGTGGCTTCGGCTATCAGTGCGACAAGAACCTCAACCTGGCTCTGGCCTATCAGTACCAGACACGCAACGGAGAGTTCGAGCCCTTCATGAGCTATTATTGTAATATTCCCCCTTACGAAAAAGATTGGAGCAACATCGTCGATCCCGTCAAGGTCAACTTCAAGCGCCACCAGGTGCTCCTGACCGCTACCTACTCATTCTGACAGAGCATCATTTATAGAGGATAATCTATTTAGATATAACTAAGAGGCGCTTCCCGATGGTAATATAGGGGTATATTACCATCGGGAAGCGCCTCTTTTACGTCATCATCGGCATCGAAGACAACACCTCGGCAAGTCGTTCTAAAGGATAGGTGAAATACTAATGCAGGCTTTATTCTTCGTTGTGAATATTCACGGGGCCACCCACATATGCGAATTGATTAATCCTACGATATTTGGCAGCCGTGAGCAGCAACACCTGGAATTTCTCCTTGCGCTCGTCGCTGAGCAAATCACGATGGAGACGTTTCTTGTTATATTTAATCCAGTTTGACATGAGGATCTCATTGTCCTTATACTTCGAGGGTCTGCGATGATTGACTTGCATAAATGTCATTATAGCATTATATTGCCTTTCCCAGCGATCATCCTGCTTCATTAGTCCTGTCTATTAGTTTATCCAAAATGTCCTTGAATTCATACATGTCGTGAAAGAGAAGGTCGGCTCCCTCACGGCTCAACGTGCAGTCGGGCAGGGGACCAGTGTTGACGGCGACAGTGAAGATACGAGCTGCCACGCCGGCTCGTACGCCTAAAGGGGCATTCTCGACCACGATGGCTTCCCATGGCTGCAGGCTACCTGCTTTCTGAAGCCCCTTCAGGTATGGGTCAGGATTGGGCTTCCCTCGACTGACATCATAGGCAGTCACAATGCGCTCGGGAATAAGGTAGCGGCCAAAGTCGCGCAACAACCTGTCAAGGAGTGGACGCTGTCCGCTGCCCGTTACAACACCAATCTTCATTCCCCGCTCTGCGAGCGACGCCATCAGTTCTGGAATGCCCGGCATAATGGGGGCTTCCTTCATGGCGTGGAAGCATCGGCTCTTCTCTTCGTACATGCGCTGGGCCTCAGCCTCGTCGATGTCGCATCCCCGCTGGCGTCTGACCATATCGCGGATGGTATCGATGCCTCTGGCACCTTCAGTGGCGTAGGCATCGGCGGCCGTCATCCGAATGCCAAACTTTGCCATGGACTCCTGCCATGCAACGGCATGATTGGGCATGGAGTCGTAGAGCACCCCATCCATATCAAAAAGCACGGCCCGAGGCGCAAACGCCTCGAAGCCATGCTTTTTCAAATAGTCAGCGACCTGCCTCATCATTCGCCCGCCAGACGCTCCTTGATAGCTTTCGACTCGGCCTCATAGCCAGGCTTGTCGAGCAGGGCAAACATATTCTTCTTGTAGGCCTCAACGCCAGGCTGGTTGAAGGGATTGACGCCCAGGACGTTGCCGCTGATGCCACAGCCAATCTCAAAGAAATAGATGAGCTGTCCAATGTAATATTCGTTGAGACGGGGGACAGAGATGCGGATGTTAGGCACGCCGCCATCGACATGGGCCAGACGCGTGCCAAGCTCTGCCATCTTGTTGACTTCGTCGACACGCTTGCCTGCCAGGAAGTTAAGCCCGTCAAGGTTCTCGTCGTCGGAGGGGAAGAGCAACTTGCGCTCAGGCTCCTCGACGGAGATGACGGTCTCGAAGATGGTGCGTTCGCCGTCCTGTATCCACTGACCCATGGAGTGCAGGTCGGTAGTGAAGTCGCAGGATGCGGGGAAGATGCCCTTCTTGTCCTTACCTTCCGATTCGCCGTAGAGCTGCTTCCACCATTCTGACATGAAGTGAAGCTTGGGCTGGTAGTTGACCATAATCTCTATCTTCTTGCCGCTCTGATAGATGGCGTTCCGGATGGCAGCATACTGGGCAGCCATGTTCTCCTCGAAGGGGATGTCCTTGCCACACTGGCGCTCCATCTCCTGAGCACCTTCGACCAAAGCCTTGATGTCGAATCCGGCGCAGGCGATGGGCAGCAGGCCGACGGGGGTCAGGACAGAGAAGCGACCACCGACGTTGTCGGGAATGACAAACGACTTATAGCCTTCCTTGTCTGCACAGGTGCGGGCAGCGCCACGCTTGGCGTCAGTCACAGCTACTATCACTTTACGGGCCTCTTCGCGGCCACGCTGGGTCTCACACTGCTTCTTTAGCAGACGGAAGGTCAGCGCCGTCTCGGTCGTGGTGCCTGACTTCGAGATGTTGATGACGCCAAACTTCTTGTCCTTCAGATAGTCGGTCATCTCTGAGAGGTAGTCCTCGCCGATGTTGTTGCCGGCGAAGAGGATGACGGGATTCTTCTCCGACTTGATGAGCCATCCGAACGAATTGCCAAGGGCCTCAATGACGGCACGTGCCCCTAGATAAGAGCCGCCGATGCCGGCTACGACAACGACCTCACAGTTGTCGCGAAGCACCTTGGCCGTGGCTTCAATCTCGGCAAGGAACTCAGGAGTGATGGATGATGGCAGGTGGAGCCATCCTAAGAAGTCGTTACCTGGGCATGTGCCATTTTCCAATGCCAACTGTGCCTCTTTAATCTTTGGCTCAAAAGCCTCCACGGCGCCAGCTTCAAGGAAGCAGGCAGCCTTCGTGATGTCAAGACTGATATTCTTCATTATGTACTATAATATTTAAAATGTGTATCGATTAACGGAATGAATCAGTAAGCAGTTTGATTTCGATTTGCGGTGTGATACGTTCATATAGAATGTTGTAGACAGCGTCGAGGATAGGCATGTTGACATGCCAGTGGCGGTTGATTTCCTTCATACATTTGGTGCCGAAATAGCCTTCGGCTATCATCTCCATCTCCATCTGGGCCGACTTCACTGAGTAGCCCTTGCCAATCATGGTGCCGAAGACGCGGTTGCGCGAGAAGTTCGAGTAGCCCGTGACGAGCAGGTCGCCAAGATAGACTGAATCGTAGACATTGCGTTCTATGGGGTGGACGGTCTGAAGAAAACGCGACATCTCCTGGACGGCGTTCGACATGAGCACGGCCTGGAAGTTGTCGCCGAACTTGAGGCCAGAACAAATGCCGGCTGCAATGGCGTAGACATTCTTCAGTACTGACGAATATTCAATGCCTATGACGTCTGTCGACGTCTTTGTCTTTATGTACTGACTTGTCAGCACGTCAGCAAAGGCTTGGGCTTTCTCTTCATCGCTGCACCCGACGGTGAGGTAGCTCAGGCGCTCAAGTGCCACTTCCTCGGCATGCGACGGTCCGCCCAGACATGCCAAATTGTCGTGGGGTACGTCGAATACCTGATGAAAGTATTCTGAGCAGATGAGATTCTCGTCGGGTACGATGCCTTTGATAGCTGTTACGATGAACTTGTCCTTCAGTCCTGTCTTCAGTTTGCGGAGGTGATTCTTCAGATAGGGCGAAGGCACAACGAACACCAACGTGTCGTATTGCTGTGCAATGCGGTTAAGGTCGCTCTCGAAATGAATCTCTTGAGTGTTGAAACGTACACTTGTCAGATAACTCGGATTATGTCCCAGACGCAGGAAGTCGCGTATCTGGTCATCGCGACGCATATACCATCCGATGTGATGCGTATGCTGCACCACAATCTTGGCAATGGCTGTTGCCCACGAGCCACCTCCGATGATTGCTATCTTTCCGCAATTAAACATTAGCCTTGTCTATCCAGCCTTGCACTTCGTCGAGTGAAGGCCGTTCGTAGCCGAGCTTAAACTTCTTGTTGATTTCGCCAATCTTCTGCTGGAGGCCTTGTGCTTTCTCACCGCGTATGTCCTGAATGAGGTAGAAGCCAGCTTTGCGCAGGACATACACCCAATCCTCCGGCACGCCGATCTGAGCCCATTCCTGAATGCTGCTTTGGGGGGCTTTCTTCTCAGGCTTCATTTGGGGGAAGAGCATAATCTCTCCAATGGCGAACTTACCAGTCAGCAACATGGCAAGACGATCGATTCCAATGCCGATGCCGCTCGTCGGAGGCATGCCATACTGAAGTGCACGAAGGAAGTCGTGGTCAATGATCATCGCCTCGTCGTCGCCCTTGGCTGCCAGCCGCATCTGTTCCTTGAATCGTTCCTCTTGATCGATGGGGTCGTTCAACTCGGAGTAGGCGTTAGCCAGCTCCTTGCCGTTGACCATCAGTTCGAAGCGCTCTGTCAGTCCGGGCTTCGAGCGGTGCATCTTGGTCAGAGGTGACATCTCGACGGGATAATCAGTAATGAAGGTTGGCTGGATGAAGGTGCCTTCGCAGAACTCACCAAACAGTTCGTCGATGAGCTTGCCTTTGCCCATGGTCTCGTCGACCTCCATGCCTTTGTCCTTGCAGAACTGACGAATCTCGTCCTCCGACTTTCCGTCGCAGTCGAATCCTGTCATCTCCTTAATAGCATCAAGAATAGGAAGACGGCGATAGGGCGCACGGAAGGAGATGACGTTGCCGTCAATCTCCACTTCGGGCTTACCGTTGACAGCCACGCATATCTCCTCCAGCATGCGCTCGGTGAACGTCATCATCCAGTTGTAGTCCTTATATGAGACGTAGAGCTCCATGCACGTGAACTCCGGATTGTGGGTCTTGTCCATACCCTCGTTGCGGAAGTTCTTGCCCATCTCATAGACGCCTTCGAAGCCGCCCACAATGAGACGTTTAAGGTAGAGCTCTGTGGCTATGCGCATGTACATGTCCTGATTCAGGGCATTGAAGTGGGTGATGAAGGGACGGGCCGACGCACCGCCGGCAATGTTCTGAAGGATGGGTGTGTCGACCTCCGTGTAGCCGGCGTCATCAAGGATGCGGCGCATGGTGCGAATGATCGTGGCACGCTTTAGGAACACGTCCTTAACGCCGTCGTTGACCACGAGGTCGACGTAGCGCTGACGATAGCGCAACTCAGGATCGTCGAACTTGTCGTAGGCCACACCGTCCTTATACTTCACGATGGGCAGGGGCTTGAGCGACTTCGAGAGTAGGGTCAGTTCCTGGGCATGAACCGAAATTTCACCCGTTTGGGTGCGGAAGACGAAGCCCTTCACGCCAATAAAGTCGCCGATGTCGAGCAGGCGCTTGAACACTACGTTGTATTGGTCCTTGTTGTCGCCAGGGCAGAGATCGTCGCGGGTGATGTAGACCTGAATGCGCCCCTTGGAATCCTGCAACTCCACGAACGAAGCCTTGCCCATCACGCGACGGCTCATCATGCGGCCTGCGATGCAGACTTGGCGAGGATCATCCTCATCGCGGAAGTTCTCACGAATCTCAGTCGAGAAAGCATTGGTGGGGTACTCAGCGGCAGGGTAGGGGTCGATGCCCATCTGGCGCAATTCGTCGAGCGATTGCCGACGAAGAATCTCTTGTTCACTCAGTTCAAGTATGTTCATTTCTGTCTCGTTATTATATGCTTTGAGGCTGCAAAGTTACGAAAAAAAAACGACCGTGCCAAGAATAGCGTGTAAAATAAGTCTAAAATGCATTATTGCCTGACGATGATGCTGCCGCTGGCCTGATGAGTGGCCAGCACGAGCACTTCGGCTATCTGGACATGCTTGGGGGCACTGGCGGCATAGAAGGCTACGTCGGCGATATCGTCACCCGTGAGAGGTTTGATGCCCTGATAGACTTTCACGGCACGGTCATCGTCGCCATGGAATCGAACGCGGCTGAAGTTTGTTTCAACAAGTCCTGGCTTGACATTCGTCACACGCACACCCGTATGGGCCACGTCGATACGCAGTCCGTCGCTGATGGTTTTCACGGCCGACTTCGTGGCACAATAGACATTGCCATTAGCATAGGCTGCATCGCCAGCCACAGAACCGATGTTGATGACATGCCCCTCACCGCGCTCAACCATCGTGGGTACGATGAGACGCGTCATGGTCAGCAGCCCCTTGATGTTAGTATCAATCATAGTGTCCCAATCGTCGTAGTTGCCTTCATATTCCGGCTCTAGGCCCAGGGCCAGGCCGGCATTGTTGATGAGGACGTCGACAGGCTTGAGTTCCGGACAAATGCTCTCAACGGCCGCACGGGCTGCATCACGATTGCGTACATCGAAACATAGAGTCTGCACCTTTGAACCAGTCTTTCTGGCTTCTTCGGCCACAGCTTCCAGTTGTTTCTCGCGTCTTCCTGTTAAAATGAGGTCATAACCTCCTTGGGCAAAGCGCTTGGCGCAGCCCAGTCCGATGCCGCTTGTAGCACCGGTTATCAATGCAACGGGTCTTTTCATGATGTGGTAGTGTTATAGTTTGATGAATATATGTCGGCGATAAAGCAGATAGCCAATGGCGTAATTGATAAGAACAAACGTGAGGGCATAGGCAAGCGAAGCCCACTTCGATGGAAGGATGAGGGCATGGAGTGCATCATAAATGAACGTCGACACGTCGAAATGTCCGAAGAGGATGGCCAGTAGTTCACTCCCGACGTAGAGGGCCAGTGCGTTTGTGCCGAAGACGCGAAAAGGCAAGGCCCATGTCAGTCGTCCTTGAATGTCAATCACGTAAACGAGTAGTCCCAGAAGAAGCGAAGCCAAACCGCAGGTGACGAGCACATAACTAGGGCTCCAGATACGTTTGTTGAGAGGCAGGCCATAGGTAAGCAGATAGCCGCAAACAATGAGCACCGTGCCTAGGACGAAGATGCGGAGTGCCTTCTCTCCGACGCTACTGCCCTTCGTGATGAGCTGTCCACAATAGAATCCCAGCAGAGTGTGGGCTACAGAAGGGATGGTGCCTAACAATCCTTCCGGATCGACAGGACTCTTATGGTAGATGTGGTCGTAGCCGAAAAGGCGGAGGTCGGCCTGTGCAATGACATTGACGGATGCATCTTCTGAATAGCCGTTGCCAAATAGGAGAATAAGCGTATAGGCTGCGAGGAGAAGCAGCACGACATGGATGACATAGCGATGGCTGACGAACAGGGCAAATAGCGAGACCAGAAAATAGCACAACGCAATACGTTGCAGGACGGCCCATATACGCAGGTGGGCAAAGTCGAGTGGTCTACCGTCAAGGGCCATCTCGACCCAATGAATAGCCAGGCCGATGAAGAACAGGAGAAAGGTGCGCTTGAAAATCTTCCTAACAACAGGCCATGTCGGATTGAACTGGCTTTTAGACAGGGCCAGGTAGCACGAGACTCCAACGATGAAAAGAAAGAACGGGAAAACAAGATCACACGGTGTCATTCCATTCCATGAAGAATGGCGCAACATCTCGAATGACTCTCCATAGCCATTATTGACAAGAATCATGCCGGCCACGGTGAGGCCTCGCAGCACGTCGAGCGACAAAAGTCTTTGTTTACTTCCTTCCATCAGTGATAAACGCAATGATGTTGCTGGCTATCTCCAAGGCATTGCCTTCCGGGGTGGCAAAATATTTATTGTGGCTGAGCGTCCAAGGTTCCTCGATGGCATACCAGTCGATTTGAACCTCATGCGGACGGGCAAGGGTCATCAGTTCTTCAGAAGTCTTATTAGCATTCGGCCCACCACCAAGCAGATCGGGTTCGGGCTTCTGTTGAGCCTCCATCTGGGCAAGCAACGCGTCGAAGTAGGTCTTCCAACGGGGATAATAAAAGTCGCGGAGCAGTCCTTGCCACTCTTTGTGTGCATAGTCACGGAGCCCTCCCGTGTCAGCACAGTAGCGATTGCCCCACGTCGTAATCTGCACACGAGCATTCCATTCATAGAAATGTTGCTCTTCAGGGGTGATTCCACATTGGATGGCGGCCTGAGTCCAATGTCCAAGGCGGAATTCAGAGCGAGTGCCAAGCAGTTGATCTTGCATGAGCAGCATCTTCAGGAATCTTTCAGCATCATTCTTAAAGGCTTCAATATCGAAGGCCTTATAGTCGGCTATCGTGTGATGATATTGGAGTCGGGCCTGGTCGGCAAGGGCTTGGCGGGTAATGTCAACCAGATCATACTCGAGGTTGTTGCTCATTGGCATTTGGCTGGCACCTTCAAGGAACAACTGCGCAGCTTTCAATGTGGAAGCGGGCGAGTAGTAGTTCTTCATCTTCGACCAAGACGAAGCCTGGAAGTTGCTGAGCGAGGGTCGGCCGCAGAAGATACTCTCGTGAGGGCCTTGCTGGTTGTTGCCGGCAGGACAGTTGTAGATGGAACTGCCAAGGAGTTGCCAAGCTTCAAGTAACATCTTTGAGATTTGTCCATAACGGGCTTTTACATAACCGTTTATCCATTGCTCCTTAGTGAATTGCTCAGATCGCCAAGGCAGCTCACTCATGAGTTCGAACATGATGGGGTTGTTCTCAGAACCTTCCATGGTGAAGCCTATGCCGGATAGGCCTTTGGCAGCATGTCTTGCCAGTCTGAAGTTGTCAAGAAGCTGATCCATGCGGCCGTGCAATCCAACGTTGGCACCAAAGTTTTGCAGAAGACAGAAGAGCCATTGGTGCTGTCTGTAGCCGTCAGGGCGTCGCCAGATGCTGGGAGCGCCGAACATCGGACGGCACTCCGAAAAGAGGTCAAGCACGAGCAAATCGTCAGCCTTCAAGGCATCAAGCATTTCAGGACGCGGATTCTCCGTCCAGCCCTGAATGACCCAGACGGCTTTAGGATTGACTTGCTTCATGGCGGCCATCAGCTTTTGTCCGGCCTTGCCATAGTCGATGGATGCATTGTCCTTACTCTCATGGAAGGGATCCATGGAGTAGTAGTCGGCCCGTCCGAAGAGACGAGTCAGTTCATTATAATATAAGGTAGCAATTTCGTCGAAACGCTCATCGGTTGGCAGCAGATTGGCTGGTCGCTGGAATCCGTTCCAAAGACCAGCGTCACTGACATTGAGCCCCAACCGTTCATGGGCGTCATGGGGAACCATGCCGCAATAACCAGGCAGAACGGGATGCATGTCGAGTTCCTTCATGCGCTTCAAGATCTGTCGCTGAAGGTTCTCTTGCCTGTCATACCAAGATGGGGGAAGGGGGCCACCCCATCCTTCGAGGTTATTCATTTCCCACCAAGCAAGAAAAGCCGGGCCAGCAATGAACTGGCCGACCTCCTCTTCACTATACCCCAGTTTGATCAGCATGTTGCGCCAAACACATTCCTCACCGACGATGGCAAGGGGGAGATTAACACCGTGCAGGCAGAGCCAATCAATCTCCTGCTGCCAGCGCTCCCAATCCCAGAAAGCCATGGAATAGCTGAATGTGCAATAGTTGAAGGCATAGCGCAAAGAGAGGTCTGTCTCATGGCGCTCCTTTTGACTAACAGAAGGCAGCACCTTTGGTAGCCGAGCCTGCATCTGGTTCCATGACAGATGAATACCGGCATAATACTTGAGATACCAATTGATGCCTACACCGATATTTGTCCACGTATTGCCCCTGACGACGACACGCTGTCCCTGTTGATCGAGTTCAAAGAAATCGCAGTCGGATCTAACCTTTTGTATCTTGAACTTGCTTGAAGCCCCGGGATCAATCCGCTCCAGCAGATCATGAATGGGGTTAGCTGCCAAAGGATTGGCAGAGAACCATGTCACAGCCATAAGGAGGACGAGTCTAAATATTCTTTTCATACTTTTGCAGTTTTGAGGGCAAAGGTAATCATTTTTTGACGAATCTCCAAATATTGTTTGCGGGTTTCAGATAAAATGTGTAACTTTGCGCTCAGGATTTAGGATAATGACAACAAACTGTAAACAGACTGAGCCAAGTGGAGAAAGCAATTAAGAAGAAAATACTGTTCATCGACCGCGACGGTACCTTGATTGAGGAACCTGCCGACGAACAGGTTGACGCATTCGAGAAACTGCGCTTTAAGCCAGGTGTGTTCCGCTGTCTGGGACGTATCTCCCGATTAACCGACTATGAGTTCGTCATGGTGACCAACCAAGACGGATTGGGTACCGACTCATTTCCAGAAGAGACATTTTGGCCAGTTCATAACCTGATGCTCGAAGCTCTCAAAGGCGAAGGCATCACCTTCCTTGAACAGCTCATCGACCGCCACTTTCCTGAAGACCATGCTCCCACCCGCAAACCAGGTACAGGCATGGTTGAGAAGTATATGAACGATGACGCCTACGACATGGGCTCCTCCTATGTCATCGGCGATCGTGAGACTGATGCTCAGCTAGCTGCCAACATGGGCTGCAAGTCGCTTATTCTTGGTAGTGACGGGCTCGACTGGGACGGCATTGCTAAACGGCTGCTGATGGAGGAACGCCAGGCAGAGGTGCATCGTGTTACCAGCGAAACTGACGTATTTGTATCCGTCGACCTGGACGGTCATGGTAAGACCGACGTCCAGACGGGCCTCGGATTCTTCGACCACATGTTGGAGCAGATAGGCCGTCATGGCGGTATTGATCTGACCATCCACACCAAAGGCGATCTGCACGTCGATGAGCACCACACTATCGAGGACACGGCGCTTGCGCTTGGCGAATGCCTCAAAAAAGCCCTTGGCAGCAAGCGTGGTACCGAGCGTTATGGCTACACTCTGCCGATGGACGATTGCCTCTGTACCGTTGCACTCGATTTCGGAGGTCGTCCCTGGCTTAACTGGCATGTAGAGTTCCGTCGCGAACGGATTGGCGACGTGCCAACTGAGATGTTCATTCACTTCTTCAAGAGTCTGAGCGATGCTGCTGCCATGAATCTCTACATCGAAGCCCATGGCGACAATGAACATCATAAGGCCGAAAGCATTTTCAAAGCCTTGGCCCGTAGTCTGAAGATGGCCATCCGCCGCGACGTTTTCCATTATGAGTTGCCTTCTACCAAAGGAGTTTTGTAGAAAAAGATAGACAAGAACCAAATTAGATGATCTTATGTTACGAATAGCAGTTCAATCGAAAGGACGGCTGCACGAGCAGACCATGGAGTTGCTCGCCGAAGCCGACATCAGGATAAGCAGTAGCAAACGTACGTTGCTTATGAATGCGGAGAACTTCCCATTGGAGGTGCTCTATCTTCGTGATGACGATATTCCCCAAAGTGTGGCGACGGGCATTGCTGACATTGGCATCGTCGGCGAAAACGAATACGAGGAGCAAGAGCTCAAGGCCGATGTGGTGATGCGGTTGGGCTATAGCCGTTGCCGACTCTCGTTGGCCATTCCAAAGGAAGTCAATTACGGAGGTCTTGATTGGTTCGAGGGCAAGAAGATTGCCACTTCCTATCCCGTCATACTGCAGCGCTACCTCTGTTCTCACGGCATCCAGGCCGACATCCATCGCATTGCCGGCAGTGTTGAGATTGCGCCAGGCATCGGACTTGCTGACGCTATCTTCGACATCGTTAGCAGCGGTTCCACACTGGTGAGCAATAATTTGCGTGAGGTGGAGGTGGTGATGCAGAGCGAGGCGCTCCTTATCGCCTATCCAGGCCTCAGTGAGGAAAAGCAAGCCATACTGCAGCAAATGCTGTTTCGCTTTGAGGCTGTGCGTCAGGCTGAGGGCAAGAAGTACATCCGCATGAATGTGCCGCGTGCCAATTTGAACGACGTACTAAGCGTTCTGCCGGGATTGAAAAGCCCTACCGTCATACCTTTAGCTGATAAAGAGTGGTGTTGCGTCCACACCGTGCTTGACGAGCGCCGCTTTTGGGAGATCATTGGGCGCCTTAAGGAAATGGGCGCACAAGGAATTTTGGTAACACCGATTGAAAAGATGATTCTATGAAACTGTTCCGTTATCCATCAGACGACGAGCTGGATGCTATTGTATCCCGTCCTGAAGTCGATCTCTCGGCTTTAAGTAGCGTCGTCAACGAGGTATTACAGCGAGTGAAGTCGGAGGGTGATGCTGCTGTTCGCGCTTATGAGGAGCGGTTCGACCACGTCATGCTATCCGACATTCAAGTCAGAGAAGAGGAATTCGCAGAGGCTGATGCTGCCTTGTCGCAAGAGCTGAAAGCCGCCATTGCTCAGGCTTATTCCAATATCAGTCGCTTCCATGCCGCTCAGCGCCAGGAGTTACCTCGCGTTGAGACCTCACCTGGAGTCAGTTGCTGGCAGACGGCTGTGCCCATTGAGCACGTCGGCCTCTACGTCCCTGGTGGCACGGCACCATTGTTCAGCACTGTTCTGATGCTTGCAACGCCAGCCCGGCTGGCCGGCTGTCGCAACATCGTTCTCTGCTCACCCCCCAATACGGAAGGTCGCATCCACCCAGCTATTCTCTATGCAGCCCGTCTTGCAGGTGTGACCAACATTTTCAAGATTGGAGGCGTGCAGGCCATCGGAGCCATGGCCTATGGCACGGAGACAGTTCCAAAGGTCAGCAAGATTTTCGGCCCAGGCAACCGCTTTGTCATGGCTGCAAAGCAAGCCGTCAGTCTCGATGGCACGGCTATTGATATGCCGGCCGGCCCTTCGGAGGTGTGTGTCGTGGCTGATGAACATGCCAATGCCGCCTTCGTGGCAGCTGACCTACTCTCACAGGCAGAACATGGCAGCGATTCACAGGTCTTACTCATCACTACGTCAGAAGCATTATTGCAGCAGGTGCAGGAAGAGATTGGCAAACAGCTGAAGGCTTTACCTCGATGTGCCTTTGCTTCAGACGCTCTTGACAACAGTCGCATGGTGCTTGTACATCATACTACAGAAGCCATGCAGCTTGCCAACCGCTATGCACCTGAGCATCTTATTCTTCAGACAGCTGACTGCATGGACTTAGCCTCCCAGGTCGTCAATGCCGGCAGCGTCTTTTTAGGGAAGTATGCCTGCGAGAGTGCCGGCGACTATGCCAGCGGCACGAACCACACATTGCCTACCCATGGCTATGCTACGGCCTATAGTGGTGTCAATTTGGACAGTTTTATGCGCAAGATCACCTTCCAGCACCTGACTCCTGAAGGCATTCGAAGCATTGGAAGAACAGTAGAACTGATGGCCGAGGCCGAAGAACTGCAGGCTCACAAACACGCCATGACCCTCAGAATAGAAAGCCTATGAAACCACTCAGCCAACTATGCCGCCCCTGTATCTGGCGGCTCCGCCCCTACAGCAGTGCCCGCGACGAGTACAGTGGACATGAAGCCACTGTATTCCTTGATGCCAATGAGAATCCATATAACCATCCTCTAAACCGCTATCCTGATCCTTTACAGGCTGAAGTGAAGATGGCGTTAGCCCAGCGAAAGGGCGTGCGTCCTGAGAACATCTTCCTTGGAAATGGTAGCGACGAGGCCATCGACTTGGCCTATCGCTGTTTTGCTGAGCCAGGAGTGGATAACGTTGTGGCCATTGAGCCAACCTACGGAATGTATAAGGTATGTGCGGATATTAACAACGTAGAGTATCGTCCCGTGCTACTCGACGAGCACTTCCAACTCAATGCCGAGGAACTACTCTCGAGTGTCGACGACCATACCAAGCTTATCTGGCTTTGCAGCCCCAACAACCCCACAGGGAATGATCTCGACGAGGACCAGATATGCGAAGTCCTTCGTCAGTTCCAGGGACTCGTCGTTGTCGACGAAGCATATGCAGATTTCTCTTCCCGCCGCTCCTTCCGATTCAGGCTCGACGAGTTTCCCAACCTGATTGTACTTCAGACCTTCAGCAAAGCCTGGGGCAGTGCAGCCATCCGACTGGGCATGGCATTTGCCAGCGCTGACATTATTAATATATATAATAAGGTGAAATATCCCTACAACATCAATGCCCTGACACAGCATGAGGCGCTGAAGCTAATGGCTGATCCCGTTAAGCCCTCTTGCTGGGTGGCTTCGTTGTTGGAGGAACGGACACGGCTGATGAAGCGCTTTGCCCAACTGGCCTTGTGCTACGAGGTCTATCCGACGGATGCCAACTTTTTCCTGGCCCGTGTCAGTGATGCACAACGCATCTACGACCAGCTGGTGGATGAAGGCATTATTGTGCGCAACCGCACCCGCGTAAGGCTCTGCGAGAACTGCCTACGCATCACCGTCGGCACCCCCGAAGAGAATGACACTCTCATTGATGCCCTCAAACAAATGCAGTTATGAAAGTAGCCGTCGTCAAGTATAATGCAGGCAACATCTGCTCTGTGATGAATGCTTTAGGGCGATTGGGCGTTGAGGCACGTCTGACTGATGTCCCTGAAGAACTGATGCAGGCCGACAAGGTCATCTTTCCAGGGCAAGGGGAAGCAGCCAGTGCCATGGCTTACTTGCGCAGCCATAGTCTGGACGAAGTGATTCGCCGCCTGACGCGTCCCGTTCTGGGCATCTGTATAGGCCAGCAACTGCTCTGTCAACACTCAGAGGAGGGTGACGTCGACTGCCTTGGCATCTTTCCCATTGACGTGCGCCGCTTCCGTCCAACGGATGTCGACGACAAAGTACCTGCCATGGGTTGGAATCAGCTCAGCAATCTCCGCTCGCCGTTGTTCCAAGGACTGAGCGATCCTTACGTCTATTTCGTGCATAGCTACTATTGCCCGCTCTCAAACGACACGATAGCTACGACCCACCACATTCTCGATTACAGCGCCGCACTCCAGCGCGACAATTTCTTTGCCACGCAGTTCCATCCTGAGAAGAGCGGCAGCGCTGGCGAACAGATACTGAAAAATTTTCTTTCGATATGATTGAACTCATTCCTGCCATTGACATCATCGACGGACAATGCGTACGACTGACCAAGGGCGACTACGAAGCGAAGACCGTTTATAGCCGGAACCCCGTAGAAGTGGCCATCAACTTCGAGCGCATGGGTTTTCGCCGACTTCACGTCGTTGACCTCGATGGTGCAAAGTCGCGCCACATCGTCAATGCCGCCACGCTGCGAGATATCACGCAAGCCACTTCGCTCATTGTCGATTTTGGCGGAGGCATCAAGTCTGACGCTGACCTCAGCCAGGCCTTTGAGGCAGGCGCCTCGATGGTAACCATCGGGTCAGTGGCCGTCAGCCATCCTGAGCTCATGGCCCGATGGATTGAGACTTATGGCCCACAGCGCATCATCCTTGGTGCTGACGTACGCGACGGACTGCTGAGCATTAACGGTTGGCTGGAGCAGAGCGACGCTGACGTGCTCAGTTTCATCAGCCATTATCACAAGTTTGGCATTCGGCAAGTGCTCTGCACGGACATCGCTCGCGACGGCACCCTCACGGGTCCCTCGATTCCTCTCTATCAGCAGATCATGGCGGCCTATCCAAATCTCCACCTCATTGCCAGCGGCGGAGTCGCAAGCGACGATGATATTCTGAAGCTTGAGGAGGCAGGCATCCCCGCCGTCGTCTTTGGCAAAGCTTTCTACGAAGGACGTCTAACCATCACACCACGCAGCCATGAGCATCACTAAACGAATCATACCATGCCTTGACGTCAAGGACGGTCGAACGGTTAAGGGAACCTGCTTCGTCCAGCTGCGCGAGGCAGGCGACCCTGTCGAACTGGGCGAGGCCTACAGTCAGGCAGGTGCCGACGAACTGGTCTATCTTGACATCACAGCCTCGCACGAGGGACGACGCACCTTCACGCGTGTCGTCGAACGTGTGGCAGCGCGGATCAATATTCCTTTCACTGTAGGCGGAGGTATCAGCGAGCTTGACGACGTGAAGCGCCTGCTGGATGCGGGGGCCGACAAGGTGAGCGTCAACAGCGCAGCCCTGCGTCGTCCAGAACTCATCAGTGACATCGCCCGCCAGTATGGCAGCCAGGTTTGCGTATGCGCCATAGACGCCCGCGAAGACCCTGACGGATGGCATTGCTACGTCAAGGGCGGGCGCGAGCGCACGTCGCGTGGTCTGCTCGAATGGGCATACGAGGCGCAGGAACGTGGCGCAGGCGAGATCCTTTTCACCAGCATGAATCACGACGGGACCCGCCAGGGCTTTGCCAACGCGCCGCTCTCAGAACTCCACGAACGACTCTCAGTCCCAGTCATCGCCAGTGGTGGGGCAGGGGAGATGTCGCATTTCCGCGACGCTTTCACCATCGGACACGCCGATGCCGCACTGGCCGCCAGCGTGTTCCACTTTGGCGATATTCCCATACCAGCGCTAAAGCAATATTTAACAAACGAAGGCATAAACGTAAGATTATGAATAAGATAATAGATTTCGAGAAGATGGGCGGACTCGTACCTGCCATCATTCAGGATGAACGTACGGGACGCGTGCTCATGTTGGGCTACATGAATCGCGAGGCTTATGAGAAGACCTTGCAGACAGAACTTGTCACCTTCTTCAGCCGCAGCCGTCAGACCCTTTGGACGAAGGGCGAGACGTCTGGCAACCTGCTGCATCTGAAGAGTATTGCCGTCGATTGCGACAACGACGCCCTGCTCGTCAAGGTGACGCCAGACGGCCCTGTCTGCCACACAGGGACAGACACCTGCTGGGGCGAGGTCAACACTCCGCAGCCCCTGGCGTTCCTCAGCGAGCTTCAGGACTTCATTGAGACGCGCTACAAGGAGATGCCTGAGGGCAGCTACACGACGAGTCTCTTCCGCGACGGGCTCAACCGCATGGCACAGAAGGTCGGCGAAGAAGCACTCGAGGCTGTCATCGAAGCCACTAACGGCACCAACGAGCGCCTCATATACGAGTGCTCCGACATGTTCTATCATCTCATTGTGCTGCTCACCAGCAAAGGACTGCGAATCGAGGACGTGGCCCGCGAACTGCAGACACGCCACTCGCCACAATGGAAGAAACATTAGGCCAGCTCATCTCGCTGGGTGTCGCCGTCTCATGGACCGTCTCCGCCCTGGCTGCCGAGATAGGCAGCAAGCGGTTGGGCGTCTTCGTCATGAACGTTTGGCGTATGGGCGTCGCCTTGCTGCTCTCAGCCGTATTGATGTGGCTCACGCTGGGCCAGCCTTATCCTCTGTATGCTGGGCACACGACATGGGCCTGGTTGCTCGCTTCAGGCGTGGTGGGCTACTTCTTCGGCGACTGGTGCCTGTTCAACAGCTATCTGACGATCGGCTCGCGCATGGGGCAGCTCTTCATGACCCTTGCTCCCATGTTTACGGCCCTCGCGGCCTGGGTGATGATTGGTCAGACGCTGTCGTGGGCGGCCCTGCTGGCCATGACCGTCACGCTGTCAGGCATTGCCATCTCCGTCCTGGGGCGCGACAGCCAGCATCACGTCACAGTAGCACTCCCAGCGAAGGGCGTCCTCTATGGCCTTGGTGCTGCCATCGGACAAGGCGTGGGACTGGTGCTGAGCAAGATAGGAGTGGACAGCTACACGCATGATGTGCCTGAGGCTTTGGTCGGCGACGTTGTCGGCTACCTGCCCTTTGCATCCAACATGATCCGCTGCGTGGCGGGACTCGTATGCTTCTCGGCGTGGCTCATTCTCAGTGGCCATGCCGATCGGATGCGCGAGAGCCTCCATGAGCGCAAGGGGATGCTGGCCATGCTCTGCGCCGTCTTCTCTGGCCCGTTCATCGGAGTGGGCTTCTCGCTCATGGCTGTCCAGCTGACGCCTGCCGGCATTGCCAGTACCATCATGGCCATGACGCCCATACTCATCCTGCTGCCCTCACGATGGCTGTTCGGACAGCCCATCACGCCACGTGCCGTGCTGGGCGCATGTATCTCTGTCATAGGCGTTTCGATGTTCTTCCTGATGTGAGTCTCAGCATCGCATCAGCACCATCGCGCATCTGACGACATCGCTTCGCTTGCTTTAAAGTGCCCCTGTGCGAATGACACAACGCCGTTTCGCGCCCGACGAAGTGCCCCTGTGTCATTCGCACAGCGGTCCTTTGTCGACAGCAAAGCGCCGCTTCGTTTTCGCTCCAGTAATGCTGCAAAAAAACAGAAGCCGTGAAAAAATCGTAGTCTTTTTATCCTTTTTCAGATTTTATTTGTACCTTTGCATCCGATAAATTAAAACATATATTGTAGATATGATCAACATTACCTTCCCGGACGGCTCTGTTCGCTCGTATGAGCAGGGCACAACCGGACTTCAGATTGCCGAGAGCATCTCGCCGGCTCTGGCACGCAGCGTCCTCTGCTGCGGAGTGAACGGTGAGACCGTAGAGCTGAACCGCCCCATCATGGAGGACGCCAAACTGGAGCTCTACAAGTGGGACGACGAGCAGGGCAAGCACACCTTCTGGCACACCTCAGCCCATCTGCTGGCCGAAGCTCTCAAGGAGCTATACCCTGGCATACAGTTCGGCTTCGGACCTGCCATTGAGAACGGCTTCTTCTACGACGTGCTGCTGCCTGGCGGCGAGAGCATCAAGGAGAGCGATTTCCCCAAGATTGAACAGAAGATGAAGGAACTAGCCTCGAAGAAGGAGCCCGTCGTGCGCCGCGAAGTGGCCAAGGCCGACGCCCTCAAGGAGTTTGCCGCTGACGGCCAGACCTACAAGTGCGAGCACATTGAGCAAGATCTTGAGGACGGATCCATCTCAACCTACACACAGGGTTCATTCACCGACCTCTGCCGTGGTCCTCACCTGATGGACACGGGCGAGATCAAGGCCGTCAAGCTGACCTCCGTGGCAGGAGCATTCTGGCGCGGCGATGCTACTCGCGAACAGATGCAGCGCCTTTACGGCATCTCGTTCCCCAAGAAGAAGATGCTCGACGAATACCTCGTCATGCTCGAAGAGGCAAAGAAGCGCGACCACCGCAAGATCGGAAAGGAGATGGAACTCTTCATGTTCTCCGACAAGGTGGGCAAGGGTCTGCCCATCTGGCTTCCCAAGGGAACGGAGCTCCGTCTGCGTCTGCAGGACCACTTGCGCAAAGTTCAGAAGCGCTTTGGATATCAGGAAGTTATTACTCCGCACATCGGATCGAAGAGTCTCTATGTCACCAGCGGTCACTATGCTCACTACGGCAAAGACTCATTCCAGCCTATCCATACACCTGAGGAGGACGAGGAGTACATGCTGAAGCCGATGAACTGCCCCCACCACTGCGAGATTTTCGCATGGAAACCCCGCTCATATCGCGACCTTCCGCTGCGCATCGCAGAGTTCGGCACCGTCTATCGCTATGAGCAGTCAGGCGAGCTGCACGGCCTCACGCGCGTGCGTTCATTTACTCAAGATGATGCTCACATCTTCTGCCGCCCCGATCAGGTGAAACAGGAGTTCCTCAACGTGATGGACATCATCGGCATTGTGCTCAAAGCCTTTGGATTCAACTTCGAGGCTCAGATCTCGCTCCGCGACCCCAATGACCACGACAAGTACGTTGGCACCGATGAGGACTGGGCTCTGGCAGAAAGCGCCATTGTCGAGGCTTGCCGCGAAAAGGGCCTGCCCGCCAAGGTGGAATATGGCGAGGCCGCATTCTACGGCCCCAAGCTCGACTTCATGATCAAGGATGCCATTGGTCGCCGCTGGCAGTTGGGCACGATTCAGGTCGACTACAACCTGCCGAAGCGATTCCAGCTGGAGTATACCGACGAGGACAACACCAAGAAGACGCCCGTCATGGTGCATCGCGCACCCTTCGGCTCCATGGAGCGATTCACGGCCGTGCTCATCGAGCACACGTCGGGCCACTTCCCCCTTTGGCTCACGCCTGACCAGGTGGCCATCCTGCCCCTGTCGGAAAAGTATAACGACTACGCACGCCGAGTGGCCAAGGAGTTTGACCTGCAGGGCGTTCGCGCCAACATAGACCTTCGCAACGAGAAGCTGGGACGCAAGATTCGTGACAACGAACTCAAGCGCATACCCTACATGGTCATCGTCGGCGAGAAAGAAGAAGCCGAAGGCCTTGTCTCAATGCGCCAGCAAGGTGGCGGCGAGCAGGCTACCATGACCATCCAGGAATTCATCGACAAAGTGAACGCAGAGGTCAAGGAGCAAACCAAGGACTTCTAAACTAAGCAGTTAGGAGCTGAAAGCTGTCTCAACAGAGGCGGGTTAGTTAAAAAAACGTAAAACGTAAAAATAACTGCCCGAATGGCGCTTTCAACTCCTAACTTTTTTGTACCTTTGCAGCCGATTTTGATAAAAGTTGAATGAAGACAGACAAAAAACAGAACCAATACCGCATCAACGAGCAGATTCGTGTGCGTGAAGTACGCATCGTAGGCGACAACGGATCAACGGTAATGCCTACAAGACAAGCGCTGGACATGGCTCATCAGCAAGGTGTCGATCTTGTTGAGATTTCGCCAAATGCGAATCCCCCTGTATGTCGTCTCATTGACTACTCAAAGTTCCTCTACCAACAGAAGAAACGCCAGAAGGAGATGAAGGCAAAACAAGTGAAGGTAGAGGTAAAGGAGATCAGATTCGGACCCCAGACAGATGAGCACGACTATCAGTTTAAGCTGAAGCATGCCAAGGAATTCCTCGAAGAAGGCAACAAGGTGCGTGCCTATGTCTTCTTCCGCGGACGAAGCATCCTCTTCAAGGAGCAAGGCGAAGTGCTACTCCTGCGCTTTGCCAACGATTTGGAGGAATACGGCAAAGTTGAGTCGATGCCGTCACTTGAAGGAAAGAAGATGTTCCTCTATCTGGCACCGAAGAAAGCCGGCGTGGCAAAGAAGAGTCAACAGGCTCGCGACCGTGAGGCCGAAGCCAAGGATGTCGTCAACAACAACGCCAAGCCAAAAGCAACTGAAATCGAAATCGACACAGACACGCCCGCTAACGGCGGACTGCTGGCTAACGCCCGCATTAGTGCTGAAGCTTTGAAGCGACTGACAGAAGAAACAGATGCGTAACGCCCGGTATATGCGTTGCCATCGCCATTTAATAATAATTTAAACAAACAAAACAATGCCAAAAGTAAAGACAAACTCCGGTGCAAAGAAGAGATTCACATTCACCGGTACAGGTAAGGTTAAGAGACACCACGCCTACCACAGTCACATCCTGACTAAAAAGACCAAGAAGCAGAAGCGTAATCTGCAGGGTTACACCATCGTTGACAACAGCAACATGAAGCAGGTCCGCGATCTCCTGTGTCTCCGCTAATTAACCTATTGTCTAACATTTAAAGAAACAAAATTATGCCAAGATCAGTAAATCACGTTGCATCAAGAGCAAAACGTAAGAGAATTCTGAAGCTCACTCGCGGTTACTTTGGAGCCCGCAAGAATGTTTGGACAGTAGCAAAGAACACTTATGAGAAGGGTCTGACCTACGCTTATCGCGACCGCCGCAATAAGAAGCGCAACTTCCGCGCCTTGTGGATTCAGCGTATCAACGCTGCCGCTCGCATGGAAGGCATGAGCTATTCGAAGTTGATGGGTGCATTGACCAAGGCTGGTATCGAGATTAACCGTAAGGTGCTCGCTGACCTCGCTCTCAACAACCCCGAGGCTTTCAAGGCCATCGTTGCTAAAGTGAAGGACTAAGAATAGAGTCGAAAGAAAATGAAAAAGGGCTGTGCTAATTGAAGCGCAGCCCTTTTCTTGTTATATTCAGAGATTCAGAATTTCCACCAAGGCTTCTTGCGAGGATGCATCTCCTCATAGGGGGTAAGCGTGGCACTCTGCACCTCCTCTATCATGAGATCATGCCAGCTCTTGTGACGAGAGATCATGCGATAGATCGTACCCCAGTCAGGAAGACCGCCAATGTTGCGGTCGTCTATCCAAATGTCTACAGAGTTAAGCTTACGGCTATAGAACTGATTGCCCGCTTTTGTCTCTTCTGGATATTCACGATTGATGGCATAGAATTCCACACCTCTTTCCCGGCACCAATTGACAGCTTCGTCAAGAAGCCGCCCCTCGCGGACCGTCCACAGGATAAGCCTGTGGCGGTCGTTGATGAGCATCTTTAGAGTGTCAGTGGCGAATGGCCGTTCCTCGCCAATCTCAGGATATTTATGTTCGACGATTGTGCCGTCGAAATCCACAGCGATAGTCATACGTGTCGTTCTTAGCGTTTGATGGAGTTATCATCCTTCTTGCCGTAGTGACTTTCAGCGTAGTTGCCGTATGCACCATAGCTCCCATAGCCATAACCATATCCGTAGCGGCCGTATTTGCCGTAGCGACCATAGCCATAGTAGTAGCCATATTTCTTCTTTGACATGTCGACACCGTTGATGACGACACACATGTTGGGCAGCTTATTCTCGGCTGAAAGCTGGTTGACCATTGCGAAACTGTTCTTCGGCGTATAGTCTGCGCGGCAGACGAAGGCTGTCACATCGGCATAGCGTCCAATCTGTAGTGTATCAGTAACCAGGCCTATAGGTGCTGTGTCAAGAATGATGTAGTCATACTTCTCGCGCAGGATATTAATAATAGTACCCAGATTGGGACGGGCCAGCAACTCTGTGGGATTTGGCGGGATAGGACCTGCCATAAGCAGGTCAAGATTCTGATTCACGCCTGAAGGACATATTTGCTTGCTGATGTCACTCTCTGTAATTTCTGAACGGGTAAGCAAAGTGGTGATACCCATTTGACGATCAGATATCTCAAACAGGCGACCAAGCGCAGGCTTACGGATGTCAAGACCCAAAAGGATTACCTTTTTGCCAAGCAGTGCAAAACTGACCCCAAGGTTGGCTGCATTGAAAGTCTTGCCTTCACCAGATGTTGATGATGTAAAGAGGATTACTTTCTGATCGTCTTTCATCATAAATTGGATATTGGTACGCATCGAACGGAATATCTCGTCAATCTGGTTGTTCTGATTCTCATGAACGACAATGCCTGCTGTACTCTTCACAGCATCGCTTGCCACAGCCACATCAGCCACGATGGGAAGTCGGGTAAGCTTCTGAACGTCGTCGTGTCCCTCAATCTTATATCTCAGAATCTGCAGTAAGTAGCAGATGAGCAAGGGAATGGCAAAACCAAGCACGATAGCAGCCAGCAAGATGATTGAGCCCTTGGGGCTGACCTTGCCACCAAAAGAGGGCTCATCGATAAGTTTGCCTTTGTCTGCTGTGGCAGCCAAAGAGATGGAATTTTCCTCTCGTTTCTGGAGCAGCATCAGGTAAAGCCCTGATTTAACCTCCTGCTGACGACCGATTTGAGTAAGGACACGCTCCTGTTCAGGCGTGTTCTCGACACGGGTCTGATAGGTCTGATACTGCTGCTGAATGTTCTGGCGTTGAATATCGGCCGTACGGCGAGCCTGGGTGAGTGCCTCACGGATACTCGACTGAAGATGGTCGAGTGTGCTGGTGAGCTGCATCACCTGAGGCGAGTTCTCTGAAGCCGAGGCCAACAAACGGTTGCGCTCCTGGACCGTCGTATTGAACTGATTGATCAGCGAAGCGGAGATGGGGTCGCTCAGTCCGACATTCGAAGGTATAATCTGATACTTATTAGTATTCTGATTGACGTAATCACGCAAATAGTCGAGCAACTGCAACTGTGTGTTAGCATCAGCCAGTTGTGAGGAGAACTGGTTAGCCTGAGCCATGGTCTGCGTGGCATCAAGGCGCAACTGAGTCAGGTTGTGACGGCGTTTGTAGGCCTCAAGGTCACTCTCCGTCGATCCTAATTCCGCATTGATTTTCTCAAGTCTGTCGTTAATGAATTGTTCCGTCTTGACGGCTATCTCGTTTTTGTCTGCATTGGCCTGTCGATTGTAGACGATAGCCAGTTGCTTAAGATAATCATAGGCACGCTCGCGGTTCTGGTCATTGATGGTGAGCTGAGCTATAGAAGTCAACTTCGACGTGGGAGCTACAGACAGGGCTCTGGCATAACCTGCCGCAACTGCAGCAGGAGAATAAATAGTTACGATGAGAGTCTGCTTGTCAAGCATCTCTTTTGCTGGATTCTTCGTAAAGGAGATATTGCCATAGGGCGTTTTCATTAAGGCTGGCATCGTGGAAAATGAACCTTCGAAGACGCGTTCCTCGTCAACCACATGATACTTTGCTCCATCCTTTGTTATACGAAATCGAAAGCCGGAACGCATCTTGTCGAGTTCTGACAGATGGGCAGCATCAAGATCAACATTGATGGGCTGGTTCTTGTAAATAAGACTCTTCTTTACCTTTCCTTCACTGCGATACTCGACATAGAGTTTCAAATCCTTGACAGCATCAAGGGCAAGAATCCTTGACTTCAGAATCTCAACCTCGTTCTCAATACCTGCCGAATTGGAAATAAAGCCAAAGTCCTGCATATTGGCCAGCATCTGGTTGCTGGCCCTACGATTGTTCGTCTCCTCCTTGATGAGCATCTTGGCAGATACTTGATAGACAGGAGATTTGTAGCGAAGGTATATGCCCGCTAATGCGACACAGGTAATCAGTGACAGCACGAACCATTGCCAATTAAGCACAATCAGCGTGAAGATAGTTTTGATGTCAAATGACGACTCTTCGTTTTGTACCTGCGAGTCAAGGCTTTCCGCCCCAGACTCAAATTGTTTGTTTAATTCCATTGGTTTCTATAATCTATTATTTAATTGTTTCTCATTCAATGCCCGCAAGCTGAAGCAGATAGCGGCCATAATCATTCTTCTGCATTGGTTTTGCATCTTCAATCAGTTGCTCACGACTGATCCAGCCATTCACATAGGCTATTTCCTCCAAGCAGGCTATCTTCAGCCCCTGTCGTTTCTCAATAACCTCGATAAACGTGCTAGCTTCTGCTAAAGAGTCGTGAGTACCAGTATCTAACCATGCAAAGCCTCGTTGGAGCGTCTGCAAACGTAACTGTTCACGCTTGAGGTATTCCTGATTGACACTCGTAATCTCTAACTCACCACGAGCACTTGGCTTGATATTTTTAGCTATCTCAATTACGCTGTTGGGATAGAAATAAAGTCCGACAACAGCATAATTGGACTTGGGGTGAGCAGGCTTTTCTTCGATACTAAGACATTTTCCAGACTCATCAAACTCTGCAACGCCATAACGCTCTGGGTCGTTAACATAATAGCCGAAGATTGTAGCCTGATTGTTAACCTCCGCATCCTTTACGCTTTGACGAAGCAAACCTGTAAAACCTGTTCCATGGAAAATATTATCGCCCAAAACCAAACAGGCACAATCGCTGGCTATAAATTCCTCTCCGATGATGAATGCCTGAGCGAGGCCATCAGGCGATGGTTGCTCTGCATATTCAAATCTGACGCCCAATTCATGCCCATCGCCTAAAAGCCGACGAAATGCTGGCAAATCATAAGGTGTTGAGATGATTAAGATCTCACGGATGCCAGCTAGCATTAACACCGAGATAGGGTAATATATCATCGGCTTATCGAAAATTGGTATCAGTTGTTTACTGACACCTTTAGTGATAGGGTAGAGGCGTGTGCCACTCCCACCAGCTAAAACAATTCCTTTCATGTCCTTATTACGTAATATGAGAGTGCAAAGATACGGATTTTTTTGCTCTTAATTATGTTTTTGAAGAAAAAAATGATTGTATCTAATAAAAAATGCTTAACTTTGCAGCAAAATTTGCACATGTTATGGGTATTTTATCAAATCTTTTTGGTCGGAAACCGATCGATGATAAGGAAATGAAGATTGGAGGAATGGAGGATTTCATGACTCTGATTCGAGTTTATTTTCAAGCCGTCATGGCTTCAACAATCAACATCACTAATATTGCAGCACTGCCAGATCTTAGAGTCTTCAAGACAACTTTACGTATCCCCACGCAAGGCGGGCGACTAGGCATTGCCGAAAAAGCAAGATGCAGAAAGATGTTGAAAGAGATGTATGAGATGGATGATCAATTCTTCAAAGAGATAGATCAAAGCATCAGTCGGCGATGCCGCCGAATTCAGGATGTGCAGGCCTACCTGCTACAGTTCCAGGCATTTGTCCAAGACGTCATGATGCTGACGGGGAATCTTATGAAGTTTAAACTTCGCTTGCCAAGTTTCTTCAAAAAGGCGATCAAGTCGATGACAGAAAAAACAGTTCATGACATATTTACAAAGAACGACTATTCTGATGCATCTGTCATGAAAACTGTCATAGCTGTTCGAGAGTACAACAAGCGTTTAGGGTTCTCCGAAAAGTGGGTGACAGATTTTGTTTATCGAGTTGTCATGCTTGCTAAAAAAGAAAAGCAGCCGCAAACCGACGATAAATAATTAAATTATATTAAATATATTACACAAAGGCAATCAATTCGCTGAATTTTAATTACCTTTGTGATGAAATATAAAGTTATGGTTCAAAACGAGAAATTACTCTTAACGTTCCAAACGCGTGTAAGGCAGATGATTCTCCAGTTTCAGAAGTTGAAAAAGGAGAACGAGGACTTGTACGCAGAATTGGAGCAATATGACCTGCGTGTCAAGCAGCTGGAGAAGGAGATTGCTCGGAAAAATCATGACTACGAAGCACTGAAGATGGCGCGCATGATTGAAATTTCCGGTGGAGACATCGAATCTGCCAAGAATAGGATTGCCCATCTGATCCGCGACGTAAACAAATGCATAGCTGTGCTCAGCGATTAACTAAGAAGTGAAGCGATGGCAGAAGGAAACAAAGAGAAATTCAATATAAGGTTGCACGTTTACGACGAAGATGTCCACGTCTCGATCAATCGCGATGATGAGGAGTATTATCGTCGGGCTGCCAAGCTTGTCAGTGAGCGCTATGGCGCTTATGCGCAAGTGTTTACGGGGCGTAAAAGTGACCATTCCATAGCATTAATGACCCTCATTGAGATTGCATTACGCTATGAGAAAGAGGCTGACCGAAACGACACCAGTCCTTATGATCAAATTCTCGGCACGTTGACTTCTGAAATCGAGGAGGTTCTTAAATAGAGTAGGGGAGATTACCCATTTCTATTACTCATGATGAATCAACGAAAGCTTAAGAGAATTATAAACCTTATATATATAAATAAAAAATGATCAGTACAATTTTAGCAATCATCATTGCTGCAGCTACACTTGTTGTTGGTGTAGTAGGCGGATATTTCTTTTTTCTTAAAGTAGTAAAAGGGAAGTATAACGAAATGGTAGACGCTGCCAATAAAGAGGCAGAAGTCATTAAGGAAAAGAAACTTCTTGAAGTTAAAGAGAAGTTTCTCAACAAGAAGAGCGAGTTAGAAAAAGAAGTCCAGCAACGGAACCAACACATTCAACAAAATGAAAATCGTCTTAAACAACGTGAAATTTCGCTCAATCAGAGACAGGAAGAGTTAGGGCGACGCAAGAATGATTTGGACAACCAGCAGCAGCGGATTGACAACGAAAAGCGTGCACTCACTTTAAAGCAAGAAGAACTTGGCAAAATGCAACAGAAGGAGCGCGAAAAGCTCGAAGAACTGTCTGGTCTTAGCGCAGAAGAAGCCCGCAACAGGCTTGTAGAGTCGCTTAAGGATGAAGCCAAGACTCAAGCAGCAAGCTACATCAACGAAATCATGGATGAAGCCAAACTCAATGCCAACGCGCAGGCAAAGAAGATTGTTATTCAGACGATTCAGCGCGTTGCCACTGAGACGGCCATTGAAAACTCTGTTTCCGTTTTCCATATTGACAACGATGAAGTAAAGGGACGTATTATTGGTCGTGAAGGCCGTAATATACGGGCATTAGAAGCTGCCTGTGGTGTTGAAATAGTTGTTGATGACACTCCAGAAGCGATTGTTATCAGCGGATTTGATCCTGTGCGAAGAGAAACTTGCCGCCTGGCACTTCATCAGTTGGTTAGTGATGGTCGCATTCATCCGGCTCGAATAGAAGAAGTTGTTCAAAAGGTTAAAAAACAATTAGACAACGAAATCATTGAAACTGGGAAGCGAACGGCAATTGATCTTGGGATACATGGATTACATCCTGAGCTTGTTCGCATCATAGGTAAGATGAAATATCGTTCCAGCTATGGTCAAAACCTTCTTCAGCATGCGAGAGAAACTGCTAACCTCTGCGCTGTGATGGCATCAGAGTTAGGATTGAATCCTAAGAAAGCCAAGCGAGCTGGCTTGCTTCATGACATCGGTAAGGTGCCTGATGAAGAGAGTGAGATGCCTCATGCTCTTTATGGTGCAAAAATCGCTGAGAAATATAAAGAAAAACCAGATATTTGCAATGCGATAGGTGCTCACCATGACGAAATGGAAATGCAGACTTTATTAGCTCCAATTGTTCAAGTTTGTGATGCTATTAGTGGAGCTCGGCCTGGTGCACGTCGCGAGATTGTTGAAGCTTACATCAAACGTCTGAATGATCTTGAAGCTATTGCAATGAGCTATCCTGGTGTTACAAAAACCTATGCCATTCAAGCTGGTCGCGAATTGCGTGTTATCGTTGGAGCTGACAAGATGGATGATGCAGAATCGGAAGCACTCAGCGGTGAAATCGCTACGAAAATACAAAATGAGATGACTTATCCTGGTCAAGTAAAGATAACTGTTATCCGCGAAACACGTTCAGTCGCATATGCAAAATAAAACATAGTAAAAGGGGGACAATCCTCCTTTTACCCTAAAATCCGCAACTATCATCCAATACACGATTAAGGGTAGATTTATGAGTCGTTAGTAGCAGCTTTCAGTAAAAAGCAACAGCACAACATCAATATGTAGCCACCATCCCCT
>Ga0310695_10000350_pt1 | contig 121833 bp, 112 predicted proteins | sample RumenRJG_04DNA_FD_203882 | JGI IMG/M metagenome (GOLD analysis project Ga0310695, IMG submission 203882) | Bovine rumen microbial communities from Lethbridge, Alberta, Canada - RJG_04 (v2) (version 2) | ecosystem: Host-associated > Mammals > Digestive system > Stomach > Rumen | place: Canada...
AACAGCGTTTGAACCTTTTTTGAACCCGTTTTGAACGGGGGTTGAATTTCCTTAGGTTCCATTTGTGTTTCAAGTAACTTGATATCCTCGCATTGAAGATACTTTTTTACCGATTCAACAGTTTTCTTTTTGAGTTGCCGTTGTCTTACAATTTTCTGCTTGTAATCTTCATAATCCTTGACATCACCAAGTAACTTTGCCATCGGATGCGTTTCTGTTACTCTTTTTGCTGTGCAAAGATACTCACCTTTCGGGGTGTAAACTTTAATATTTGTCAGGTCAAACAAATTATATTTAATCAGCACTTTGCTTTTAAAACCGTATAATCTTTCATCAAAATAATCACAGTTAAAAAACCTAATACCGTTTCGCTGAATTGTTTTTACTTCTGTTACAAGCATTAAATCGTCAAGCGTATTAATATCAATATTCTGTCGTTTTCTTTCCGATAAAACTTCTACAATTGTTTTATCCGGAGCATTCGGACATGGTTGCGAATTTTTGAAATTCAACCACATATCAATCATTTTTATTGTTTCTTCTATAGTTGGAATATATTCGTTGTGCCAAGATTTGTGTAGTTTTTCATTTCGCATCATATATGCAGGTTTATTAGCTATGCTGCTTCCGATATAACTGGGAAGTAACTTTTCAAACCCTTCCTGAAATTCTTTGAAAAATCGTTCTATTATTTTGGCTCTGGCATTATATGGTCGAGCAAAAACTGTTTCTATACCTAGTTTTGAATATAATCCTTGAAATCCTAATTCCGTAAATCCTTTATCGTCAGTAAAATATTTGGCTCTAAAAGCTCTACCGTTATCCTGATAAACCACTTTCGGTATCATATCAAGATTAATTATTGAATTACGCAAAGCACTTGCAATGCACTGCGTATTTTCTTCAAGCATTATTTCATATCCAACGAGTGCTGTAGATTTCCAATCCAAAAATCCCACTAATGTTGCTCTGCAGGGTTTGCCTGTAAACGGATTAATCACCTGAAACGCAAGTTTATGTCCGTCCGCGACAAGAATATCCCCAACTTCAAGTAAACTTGCATCACGTTTTATGTATGGTTCGACTTTATCCGATAATGCTTTTTCTCCGTCACGGGCAAGAATCCATTTATCATAATTGTTATCTTTGAACCATTTTGCATAACGTCTGAATGTAATATCTGCAGGAATAAAACTTTGCCCCTGTTCTTTTAATCTATATTTCGTTAATGCGATTGCTTTCCCAATTGATAACCTATTCGGATGCAGAAGCAAGTTCATAAATATTTTTATTTCATTATCATTTAATACAGTTCTGTAATCATCAACACTACTATATTTATATTGCGGCAAAAGCTTTGTAAAATCTTCCGTTCCGTTTAACATTGCAAGCCAGCGATGCAAACTTCCTCGAGAAATTTTTCCTAAAACCTCAAACAAGTATGAATTTGAAGTGTTATGCAATTTCACAAAATCATAATCGGCTTGAAGTTTGTTTTGAGATTGTTTTCTAAACTCAAGCCATTGATGAACGATATCAAGTCTTGCTAAAGCTATTTGTTTACATTTTTCAGGAGTGAAGTTTGTCATAATAAATTACCTCACACACATTCATCACTCACCTTTTGGAATAAATCAAGTCCTGAATCTCAATCTCAGAGACATTTTGACACATGTCAAACTGTGAGATAAATTGTTTTTGCACTTTATTGCACTTATTTGCACTTGGCTCAATGCTAAATTCCATGCTAATTAGACCCTGAAACAAGTTCAGGGTGACAAGTTTTTAGTGCAAAAGAGTGCAAAAATTGGGACAAAAGTGCAAGAATAGCCCTATTAATCTCAACACTATAAATCTGCCTTAAACTCCCAACAACTCGGCATTATCACCAATAAAAAACGCATCCAAACTGTCCTGAAAGGTTATACCCACTATCTCAGTCCATAAAAAAGACCCATCTTTCGATGAGTCTTCTTTATGGAGCGGGAGACGAGGCTCGTCTTGCTGCGCCGTGCGTTAGACGGCTTTCGTGCTTGCGACATTTGTCCTTCAGACAGATTGTTGTGTCGCAAGCAACTTCAGCCTTTGCACGGCTTGCGCCGAACTCGGAAACCGAACTTCTCGCCAATATCTTCACACAATTAGAGAGGATAGGAAAAATCCTATCCTCTCTAATTAGCGGGAGACGAGGCTCGAACTCGCGACATCCTCCTTGGCAAGGAGGCATTCTACCACTGAATTACCCCCGCATTGAGTACAGTTCTTATTATACATGAACATTTTTTTTTTGCAAGCGTTTATTTTAACTAAGCCGGAATTGCATTCGGAGTGGATTTTTCAGCACTATCCAATGATTTGATTTCAATTTCAAGTCTGTCGCCAAATTGTTTTTTTATTTTGTTTGTCAACTCGTTACTGCTTTCAACCCAGAACATTGACGAAGTAAGAATTTTAATTTCATCATCATACTCTTTTAGCTTTATAGTAACAGGATCTGAACCGGAATGTTCGCATAATATATTTTTTAGCAAGAACAGTTCTTCGTATTTAAAATCATCATTTAGTTTTATGCTAAAAATATTTGAATTATCCACTGTTTTTACGGTTTCAACAATCAATGACGGATGCTCATCACCCTCACGTTTACTTACCTTACCTGATAATATTACTCTTTGTTCTGTTTGAAGATGGTCACCGTATTCTGCAATTTTATTGTTAAATGCAATTGCATCAATTTTACCTGTCAAATCTTCAACTGTCACAAATCTGATAAATTTTGACGGGTCTTTCTTAGTCGGAATTTGTTTTGTAGCAGTAATCAGACCACAAATTGTGACTAGTTTATCGTTAGGCAAATTTTCTAGTTCCGTAATTTTATGAGTCATTAAGAATGGCAGTTTGTCTCTGATTGTTGCAAGCGGATGGCTTGTAATATAGAATCCCAAAAACTCTTTTTCAAAATTTTGGATTGTTCTTGCATTATATTCTTCGTCCGAACCTGCAAGCTGAAATTTTGCATCTTCAATAGCCGAAGAATCACCTAACATATCAAACAAATTGCCTTGTCCTGATTCTTTTGCTTTTGACTCTTTTTGAGCAGTAGATGTTATATATTCAATATTATCCATCAACTGTTTTCTGCTTTTTTCGATAGATGAAAACGCGCCCGATTTAATCAAGCCTTCAAGCGTCTTTTTGTTTGAACATTTTATATCAACTCGTTTTACATAATCGTATATGGATTTAAAATCACCGTTTTCTTCTCTCTCTTTAATAATATCTTCAATTACACCTTCCCCTACTTGTTTGATTGAAGCTAAACCAAATCTAATATTATCTCCGTCGGGTGTGAATGTTGCCATTGAATGATTAATATCAGGAGGAAGAACTTTTATACCCTTTTTTAATGCTTCTTCAATATAAAGCTGAGTTTTATCGGCTTCACTAGCTACACTTGATAAAAGGGCTGATAAATATTCAACCGGATAATGACATTTCAAATATGCTGTCTGATATGCAACAAATGCATAAGCTGCTGAATGCGACCTGTTAAAGCAGTACGATGCAAATGCTAATATCTGATTAAATAAAGCTTCTGCATCTTTTGAAGTCATGCCATGTTGAGCTGATCGTTCGATGAATTTACCTTTCTGTTTTTCCATCTCATCGACTTTTTTCTTACCCATCATACGACGAACCATATCTGCCTGACCGAGTGTGTAATCAGCAAGGACTTGGAAAACTTGCATAATCTGTTCCTGATATACAATTGTTCCATATGTATCTTTTAATACAGGTTCTAGTAATGGATGAGCATAAGTGATTGCCTGACGTCCATGTTTTCTTTCAACAAAGTCATCAACCATGCCAGAATCCAAAGGACCCGGACGGAATAAAGCAACCAATGCACCCAAATCTTCAAATACGTCAGGTTTTAATTTTTTAACAAGGTTTTTCATCCCTTGAGATTCCAACTGAAATACGCCGTCAGTATCTCCAACCATTAACATATCATATGTTGGTTTGTCATCCAGCGGGATGTTATTAATATCAACTTTAATCCCCTGGCGCTTTTCAATCATATCAACGGTTTTATATATAGTTGTAAGGTTTCTAAGCCCCAAAAAGTCCATCTTTAAAAGGCTTAGAACTTCAGTAACATCATGCGGTGGGTAACCTGTTTGAATAATACCATCTTTTGACGGTTGAACGGGTAAAATTTCATCTAAAGGTTTTGGCGCAATAATAACTCCTGCAGCGTGAGTTCCGGTGTTATTTTTAATGCCTTCTATGCCGATTGCAAGATCAATAATCTTTTTTATACCTACGGTTTTGCCTTCAATCGGGTCAATAAGTATCTGTTCATCTTTGTCATACAAGGCTCTTAATTCGGAACCCTCGTATTGCATTGCTGCTCCGAGTGTTTTTGCCTTATCGTTTATGCTCATTGCAAGTTCTATTGCAGGGTCTATTAAACCAGCTAATCTGTTACTTTCAGAAAACGGAACTTTTAATATGCGAGCAACCCCTTTAAATGCTGCCTTTGCGGCATAAGTACCAAATGTGATAATTTGACAAACTCTGTCCTCACCATATTTTCTGGTAACATAATCAATTACTTCACCGCGTCTTTCTATACAAAAGTCGATGTCAATATCAGGCATGGTGAAACGTTCAGGATTCAAAAATCTTTCAAACAAAAGTTTATGTTTAATAGGATCAAGATCTGTTATTTCAAGCGAATAAGCAACAACAGAACCTGCAGCTGAACCACGTCCAGGTCCTACAGGAATTCCGTGAGTTTTTGCATAATGTATAAAATCCCATGTAATAAGAAAATATGCAGCAAAACCCATTTGCTCTATAACACCAAGTTCATAATCAACACGCTCTTTCAAAGCGGGCGTAATCTCACCGTAACGTTTTTTTAAACCATCATAAACAAGAGATTCCAGATAAGATTCAATAGTGTGACCGGCAGGAACTGCGTAATCCGGCAATGGACTCTTACCAAGCTCAAGTGTAAGGTGACATTTTTCCGCTATATCTACAGTATTTTGTATGCACTGGTTAAATGTTTCTCCATCCATCCAACTAAAAGATTCTCTGAGCTGCTCTGTTGTTTTGACATAAAATTCATTGCTTTCAAAATGAAATCTGTCAGGATCATCTTTGTCACTGTTTGTTTGCATGCACAAAAGGGTATCATGCATATCGGCATCTTCTTTTCTCAGATAATGAGAGTCATTTGTGATTACCATTTTTATATCAAGTTCTTTTGCAAGTTTTATTAACTGCGGATTTGTACGTTTCTGGTCGTCTAATCCATGATCTTGAAGTTCTATATAATAATCTTCACCAAATAATTCTTTATATTGTTTGGCAACTTCGTAAGCTTTTTCTGAGTTTCCTTTTAAAAGGTTTTGTAAGACTTCACCACCAAGACAAGCTGATAGACAAATTAGCCCTTCATGATGTTCTTTAATAAGTTCCCAATTGATACGAGGTTTTACGTATCTGCCTTTGCACCATGCTGTAGAAACGAGTTTTATCAGGTTTTGATAACCTGTTTTATTTTTTACAATAAGCACAAGGTGATAGAGCGGATTGTTGTTTTTATCATGTTCAGTAATATCACCGTCATGTACATAAAATTCACACCCTAAAAGGGGTTTTATTCCGGCTTCTTTTGCTGTGGTATAAAGCTCCATGTCACCATACATAACCCCGTGATCTGTAATTGCAACAGCCGGCATGTTATTTTCTTTGGCAAAATTAACCAAATCTTTAATTCTTATTGCACCATCAAGCAGAGAATACTCGGTGTGCAAATGCAACGGAACAACTTGTACACTCATATTACAAGTTTAACATGTAATAAACTGTTATTCATAGTTAGATAAAGTTTTGTTAATGAGATTTATCATTTCTTCTCTAAAAAATTTTGGTGAAATAACTTCACATTCTGTTCCATATCTCATTAATCTTCTTAAAAGAACATTAAGATCTTCGTTTTTGTTTATAATAATTTTATTACCGTCAGCTTCCACTGTTTCAAGTTTTTCCCATTCACGAATTCTGTAGTTTTTGGCCAATCTGTTTTTTATTCTGTAAACTATTGTAGTTGGCATATTAACTGTAATACCGGCAGACGGAAGTTGTTTTATTGATTTAATAGAGTCAATAGGTATTTCATATACCCTGTTTCCGTTATTGCCAATTGTTTTCAAACAGACTTGTCTTTTTAAATATACGGTTTCCAATGGAGTACACACAATATTCATATTGTTATTACTTGAGTCTGTGTATAGGATTTCTAATTTTTGTTTGTCTTGACAGTATTTTTCACAAAGTTTTATCTGATCAACCATATCGTACTTCAAAAAAACTAAGTCAATATTATTAGTACAATCATTAAAATTAACAATTTCTTTAGTTGCATCATCAAACCTTACTTCAATATTCTTTATAACAGCACTAATATTTTGCTTATTGCTGCCGTTTGGGAGTAAATCAGCGGCTTCTTTTAATTTTTCAATACATTTTATATCTTCAGAATTAAAAGTAATTTTATCCAAAGGACTAAGCATATGGTATTTGTTTTTTATTTTTTTTACTTTTATTCCAAATATTTTTAACGCATTTAGATATTTATTTAGTGTAACATGCGTATTCGAAGTTCCGTCATATTTTCCGTCCGAAATAAGATCAATTACATCTTTGAAGTATGCTTTATCTTCGTAAAGCATAGTTATAAACTTAAATAGTTTTATGCAGGCGTCATTATATTTTTCTGTTACTTTTTTAGTCATTTTTGTAACCTGCTTTCATATCTTTCAGAGTTTTTATAAATTTATTTTTAAAACTTTCAGGACTAATTATTTTACAGTTTGGCCCAAGCTCTAAAAGCCTCTGCATCAAATAAAACGGATTATCAGTTTGTGCCAGCACCGTGTATGATCCGTTTTCTTCTTGTTCAATTATTTCAAAATCAGCCGGTATAAATTTATTTTTAGGTGAATTTACTTTGTATATAACTTTAGTTTTTAAAGGCTGTTGTTCAGTTGCAACACCTTTTATTTCTTTAATGGCTTTTATTCTGTTTACAAGAAATCCTGTTGTTTGATTGTATTCCGTACCGTACCCGTACAGATAAACTTTTCCGTTTGAAATATCAATATTATTTGTAATAATTTCAATATCCTTTTCACCGGAATTCGGTGATTTATAGATAACTGTTATGATGTTCTTATTATCACAGCAATTCATTAAATTTTTCAGCAAATCTTTATCAATATCTCGAATAATTGAATATTTTCTAATCTCATTAACAATATTATCATTTTTTATATGTTTTCCTATTTTTTCAAACAGATTATCCATATATATGATTTCTTTTATATTCATGCTTTTTGCGAGATTTTTATATATTTTTATAAGGCTGTTTAATTGCTCATTTGTAATTTTTAATTCAAACGGATGCGAAGTTATATAGTATTTTGAAATTTTATTTTCATCACGTTTTCTTTTTACTTCGCATCCGATTCTTTTTAGTGAATTTATGTAAACACGCATTGTGTCTATAGAAATTTTTTCTTTTAAGTATTCATTATGTTCTATAGCACTACTTATTTCCTCATAGGATTTTGGGCCTTCTGTGAGCATATTGAATATTAAAAGAGCCTTAAATCCGGTAAAAGACATCAGGTTATATGTAACTTTGTTTGTTTTTACAAATTCTTTCATAGTTAAACCTTCTTTTTATATTATAACAAACATGTTATCTTTTACAAAACGCAGATAACTTAAAGTCAATAAAAATTTTTCAAAATTTTACCAAATTTCATTAAAAAATCTTCATTAAGATTTAAGAACATAAAATTTTACTATATATGACAGGGGGCATGGTCAATTGTAAATTTTATTTTATATTTTTTTACTTGTCAAACTTTTTACTAAGATTTACATTTATTTTATGGAAGATAACTTCCTTGAGGAGAGAAAAAGAATAGTTGAGAAAAAGAGGTGATGGCAAAAACAAAGTATAAGAAGTGCGATGATTAGGGATAATTTTATTTTGGGGAATTAAAAAGAATTAGGATTTGTGAATAGTTGTAAACGGAGGGAAGCTTGAAAATAACAAGGCTTTCCTTTATTATTGTTATATGGAAGAATTAGAGGTAAAAAGGGTTATAGGGTTAATGTCAGGTACATCCTGCGACAGTATAGATGCAGGATTATGTGAGGTTTTACCTGATATGTCTGTAAAACTTATATCCGGAATAAATTATAAATATCCGGAACATATAAGAGCAAAAATTTTTCAGTTATTCAGAGGTGATGCTACAATAAAAGATATTTGTCAAATGAACTTTGTAATAGGTCATTGTTTTGCAAATGCAGCAAATGCTCTGATTGATGAATTTGGCAAACCTGACTTAATTGCGAGTCACGGACAAACAATATACCATTATCCTTTTGATGAAAGTATAGATGGCATTAGTTTAAAAAGTTCTTTGCAAATTGGAGACGGAGCTGTAATAGCTCAGGAAACAGGATGTTTGACTGTGACAAATTTCAGAGAAGCTGATATTGCAGTTGGGGGTGAAGGTGCTCCTTTGGTATGTTTTGCTGATGAAAAATGGTTTGAAAAACTAAATAAAAATGTACTTGTTCAAAATATTGGCGGCATTTCAAATGTTACCGTAGTATCAAAAGATAGTCCTACATTCGGATTTGATACAGGTTTAGGAAATATAATGATAGATTATTGCATGAACAAATTTTATAACCGACCTTACGATATAGACGGCAAAATTGCTGCATCAGGCGTTGTTTCCGAAAGCTGGCTTGATGTGTTATGTCAGGATGAATATTATTTTAAAAATCCTCCAAAATCTACGGGGCGTGAATATTTTTCTCCTCAGTATATTGAAAATGCGCTAAAATTTGCACCGGAGTCGAAAGAAGATATTATTGCGACAGTTACTGCATTGACTGCAAAAACTATTGCTTCTGCATACGAAAGGTTTATCTATCCGGATATTGATATAAACGAAGTTATTGTCGGAGGCGGAGGCGCATATAATCCGACGTTGATGAAATTTTTAAGAACATATATTCCAAAACATATTAATATAAAAACACATGAAGATTACGGGATATCCAATAATTTTAAGGAAGTTATGGCATTTGCCCTTTTGGGCTACTGCACTTATTACGGAATACCAAATAATGTGCCATCATGTACCGGAGCTTCTAAAAGGGTAGTATTAGGCAAGTTATCCGGCTGTTAACATTTTTATTTATTTGTATTAACTTTTGTAAATATAATAAATTACATAATGTCAAAATTTATTTTTACGGGATTTACTTATTGTGAAACAAAAGGAGAATACACATATGATATCCCAATTAACAACATTAAAGACAAGTGCTATTGATAGAAATATTGTAAACACTAAGGACTATTTAGCAAAGCCGTCGAAAATTACAAGTTCTCTTATTGAATTTTTGAACAAAGACTTTAGAGACAAAAGTGCAGTAAAATTTGATTTTAGTGACTTTATAGAGCCGGCTGAGCTCTCTTACAAAAATTCACATGGAGCTGTAGGTCAGAATCTTAACATACTATCTAAATAATTTTTTATAGCAAAAGGAATATACCTGAGTGTGTCGGAAGCTAAAACTCCATATTCACTCAGGTCTTTTGCTGCTAATTCACCCGATAATCCGTGCAAATAAACTCCGAGTGCTGATGCGTCAAACAAATTCATCCCCTGCGCAACAAAGCCTGTTATCATTCCACACAAAACATCTCCGGAACCAGCTTTTGCAAGTGCTGAATTTCCCGTATTGTTTTGATAAAAACTTTTTCTGTCTGTAATAAATGTTTTATGAGTTTTTAAAACAGTTATGCAGTTATATTTTTCAGAAATTTGTAATGCGGAAGTTTTTATATCCTTCAAAACATCTTCTAAAGGCGAGTTCAAAAGTCTTGATGCTTCTTTAGGGTGCGGTGTAAGAATTGCTTTTTTATCAAAATCAAATTCCATTTCAGATAAAATATTAAGGCCGTCAGCATCAATTATTATTGGTTGATTTTTTCTTAATTTAAGAACTTTTTTAAATAGCATTACTGCCTCATTTAATGTCGAAAGACCGCAGCCGATTGAGATTACGGTCGAATCATTTATAGCTTTTTCAAGTTTTGAAATAGGCGCCAAAACAACTTCCGGTGCAAGCATTGAAGTGATATTTAAAACTCTTTCACTGCTTAAAAGTTCAACGTATCCGGCTCCAACTTTTAGCGCAGCGACGCTTGATAAATAAGCTGCTCCTGTCATATAGTCAGAACCTGATATATTCAAGACTTTCCCGAAAGTCCCTTTATTTGAATTTTGTTTTCTCTCAGGTAGTTTTGGTAATTTATAGTCCATTTTGTCTTATAGCCTCATAAGTAACGATTGCGACAGAATTTGATAAATTCAAACTCCTTTGACCTTCTCTCATTGGTATTGTTAAAGCATTTTTGTCTTTAACGTATTTATCAGGAAGCCCTCTTGTTTCAGGACCAAATACTATAAAATCGCCATCTTGAAATTTTATATCTGTATATAGCTTTTTTGTTTTGGTAGTCAGATAATAAAAGTTTGCATCTCTATTAGCACTCAGTAAATCATCCATATTATCAATCTTGTGAATATCTACACTGTCCCAATAATCAAGTCCTGCTCGTTTTGTGTATTTATCGGATAGCGAAAAACCCAATTTCCCAACCAAATACAAACTGGCACCGGTACAGGCACATAACCTTGCAATATTGCCTGTGTTTTGCGGTATTTCAGGCTCGTAAAGTACTATATTAAGCTTACTCATCAAATAACTTTCCGCTTTCCGCAACAACAGGAATTGCTCTTACTACACAAAGTATAATGGCTATCCAGGCAAGTATCATTGTTACTGTTGTTAATAATTGCAGATGATGCCACAATTCAATTCCCGGTGTATGTATTACGATTAAAAACATAAATGCTGCAACTTTTGCAACAGCATATGTTATTCTCATAAATCTTGATGCACAAATAAATTTTCCGATTTTACTTGATTGCATCGTAGATTCACCAAAAGCCGTATAACCTTTAGACAAAGCTACACTTCGGATACCGTCTGTAGTGAATGCTCTTGCAACACATACCAAAGGAAAAAGTATATTAAGCCAGCCTAAAACCGCAAATACAATCCAATACGTTACTTCAACAATTCTATCACCCAGAATATCAAGAACTGCACCCCATTTTGAAGATTGATTTAATTTTCTTGCAAGATATCCGTCCAAACCATCCATAGCAAAAGCTATAGCCGTAAGCACAAACGCCAAAACATATGCCCAAGTTGTCTGGATAAACAATAGTGCTATTGCAATATAAGCAACAAAAATTCTTACTACTGATACAATATTAGCTGCATTTTCTTTAATTTTCATATTTAATCCTATCTCTTTGTTCTTGACAATGCGAAGTCAACTTTATCAAGATTTTTAACTCTGTCTCCCAGCATTAATTTTTCTGCTTCCTCAAGAATTTGAGTTACCATAAAGCCGTTATCACCGTCAGAACGGGCATGAACACCCTTTTCGCAACAGCTTATAAAGTGTTGACATTCAAGCTTTAGCGGCTCAATTTCAAGATAATCTATTTTGATATCCTGTTTATTGTCTTTTTTAAAATTATCAAATATTACAAGTTTATTTTCGGGCAAAGTGTCATCCAATATTGCGGTTGCTTTTGTTCCTCTGACTAACAACTGAACGTGTTTTCTTGGAGTAATCCAACTGTCTGAAATCTGACCGATTACACCATCCTCAAACTGGATACTAATATGTGTTATATCCATAATTTCATTTCTGTCTGAAGAACATCCGACAGCAGAAATTACTTTGACAGGCTCTTTACCAGTTACATAGCTGACCATAGAAACATCATGCGGAGCTAAATCCCACATTACACTTCTGTCGTTTTTAAAATAATTCACATTCAGTCTGTCACTTTGTGCATAAACAATATCGCCCAGTGCACCTTCTTCAATGAGCATTTTTAAGCGGTTTACTGCAGGGTGATATAAAAGAAGATGACCGACCATCAGAATCAACCCCTTTTCTTGTGCGAGTTTTGACAAATCCCTTGCTTCTTCGGCAACAGTAGAAATAGGTTTTTCAACATACACATTTTTTCCGGCTTCAAGCATTGCTTTTACCATTTTGTAATGGGTATGACTTGGAGTAACTACACATACTCCCGTAATTTCTTTATTATTAATTATGTCGTGAAAGTCTTTTGTAACCTTTACACCTTCGTATTGTTCAGTTACTTTCTTTAAATTTTCTTCATCAATATCACAAACTGTATCAAGTGCATTAAGGTTATAGAAATTTCTGACTATATTTCTACCCCACACACCACAGCCTATAACTGCAACCTTTTGTTCTGTCATATCCCAAATTCCTTCTTAATATACTTATACCATATCAATTTAGTTTTGCAACTATATTTATTGGAGGATTAGATAGTTAGAAATCTGGCGGATTAGTTATTTACTTTATATGGCTAATCCGATAATCTTCTAATCTTCTAATCTACTACTACTCTAATCTCGAGCTCGCTTGTTCTGCCTGTTGCCTTGTTTTCAAGGCATTTAATCTGATTTGATGCATTTGTTCACATTTTTCATAAAACAGGTCTTTATCGGCTTCAGGGAAAAACTTAACCAGTTTATCCAGCAATGGCTTTGGAAATTCTGAATATTTAGACATCTTTGAAAGAATTTCCTCATTCATAGGATAAAGTGTTCTGAAATTTTTATTGTAAACTGCTTTACTTTCTTCTTCGGTTTTTTGCTCATTTTCCATAGCTTTAGTACCATATTTGTATGTTACATAATTTGTATCAAAATAAACCGGCTTGTACTTTTTCAGAATTATTCTCATGATGAAATCAAAATCTGCAAGGACTCTGAATTTTTCATCAAAATAGTTCTCAGCTTCTATCATGGATTTTTTAAAGAACATTGCCTGTCTTGCGCAGGGCATAACCTGAAATGCATTATGCATAGACGGCGCAAATAAAAATACAAAACCTTCAGGATGTCTACAATATGCCGGCGCAAACGAAAAATCAGCATTATTAGCTTCCATTAGATTTACAATATCATAAATGGATGTAATATCATGTATAAAGTCATCACAACTCAAAAAGGTAACATACTTTCCTTTAGCGTGCATAACTCCCTTATTATATGCGTTGAATTTACCGGTATCTTTTTCTGAATAGAAATTGAGATATCCTTGATTTTTATATTCTTTTAAAAATTCTACAGTACCGTCAGTCGAGGCGTTATCAATTATTAAATGTTCGATATACGGGTATGTTTGCATATCCAGCAGTTCTACCAACAAATTAAAAGCATCCGCCTGATTATTATCCAGTATGTTGTATGTCGGTGTAATCACCGTTACGTATGGTTCTGACATAATCTCTCCTTATAGGAAAAATATAACACATGTTCATAGTATTTACGAATTATTAAGAGATGTAAATAATATTCAAAAATTTTGACAAAAATATGAATTAAGAGTTTAAATGTATATGTGTTTAGGAGGTTTATATGAGTGAAAGTGTACCTTCGATTTCTTCTGCGGAAGTAGGATTAGCATCTGGAATATTGGGGGCGGGTGTCGGTTATGTTCTTGCTCCTCGCAGATATAACCTTGAACAGTTATTAACTCAAACTCCTGATGTGTTTGAAAAATCTATATTAAAGAATAAAATTCCTGCACACGAAGAAGCACCTAAAAAAGCATATCAGCAAATAATGGAAGCTCGGCAAAGTTATATGGATGCTGTTTCAAAGAATACAGGAGAAGCAAAATTAATTGAATTGACAAGAGCTACTTCTTTGGAAAGTGCTTACAAAAATATAAAGCGTTTTATCCCAAAAGCGAAAGCTGAATCAGCGGTTATAGTTGGAGCATTGGCGAGTGCGCTTGCTATGGTGATTAACTATATTGCAAGTTCTAGAGACTAGAATATATTTCTCTTATGATATATTCTTCCAACGATTTTTTTTCTGAATTTTTGCTCTTTGGATCATTAATTGTTATATCAAATGCGTATAATTTGCCGTTTCGTGTAGTAATGTATCCTGCAATTGAGCTTACATCCGAGAGGGTTCCCGTTTTTGCGTGTAATTTGTCTTTGAAATAAAGCATTCTTTTTGCCAATGTTCCTTCGCCCGGTGTAGGCAGTGAATTTATGTAGTTTTCATTAGATGACATTGCGCATAAAAAATTACTCATAAAATCAGCAGTCACAATGTTGTTTTTTGAAACCCCGCTTCCGTCAACAATCTTTATATTTTCATGATTAATATTAATTTTATCTAAGTAAGCGTTAAGCATATCTATTGAATTTTGCTGAGAACCTGTATTGTTTACATATTTTGCACCTGCAGCCTTAAAAACGCTTTCTGCAACAAGGTTGTTACTGTTTTTTAAGATTTCAGATATAGCATCATCTATAGAGTGTTCAATCTTTTCTACAAGGTAAACATTTGATGCCGGCAATTTCTTTTGAGGGAATTTCCCGTAATAGCCAAGTTTTACTGACCTTATTGCATCTTCAACTCTTAACTTAAAGTATCTTTTGGGATTGTTAACAGGAATTGAAACCACAGCTCTTTTGGTAATTGTACCTTGAACATTAATTATATCCTGAGATATGCTGTTGTTTCTGGCTACAACAATATCATTATGATCGCCCGTCGTAACCATATTCATAAACGTAACCGGATAAAATTTATCTAACGAAATATTTGCGGGACTACCGATGCTTGATGGTGTTATTACAATATTCAACAAGTTTTTATCAATATTGTATGAACTGAATTTTGGCATTAGAGGATTTAAATCATCATCCCATTGCCACCCTTCACCCCATTCAACATCATCAAATATAAAATCGTCAATATAAATTGTTTTTGGTTCGTATATATTTTTATCCTTTGCTGCGACAAAAAGGTTTTTCAAATTATAAGATGATAGAAATGGATCAGCTCCAAGCTTCAGATATAATTCATTATTTGTTGATTTATATAATTCAGTCGAAAATTTGTAATCTTTTCCTAATGTATCAAGTGAAGCCGCAAGTGTAACAAGTTTTAGAGTAGATGCAGGCATTTTCGGTTGATGTTCATTCAGCTTATAAACGTTTTTACCCGTTTTGGCATCTTTTACAGATATTGAAATTGCACTTTTGTTAATTCCTGATTTAAAAATTATTTTATCTATGTTGTTTGAAAATGCTGTTAACTGAGTTGTAACAGCTATGGTTATTGCTAAAATTGTATTTATTAGTTTTTTCATACGGTTTTTACCTCGTAACTTTTTCTTATATCATCAATGCACTTGCATTTTTCTCTAAACTCGTACATCGGCGCAAATTCTAATATCGCAGTCATTGCACCTTCTTTTTGGTCTTTTATTTCGGAAATAGTTTCACCTTTGTAGTCAATAATTCTTGAATGGCCTATATTCCATTCATCGTTCTCAATATATCCCGACTGAGTTAATGCTACCATAAAAGTTTGATTTTCAACAGCTCGAGATCTTGTCATGCATTCCCAAGGAATTGGCTTTTTTAATCCCCAAGCTGCACAATTTATTAACAAATCGGCACCTGCTTTTCTGTATGCTCTGTATATTTCAGGGAAACGTATATCATAACATATTGTAAGCCCCACCTTTACACCATCTATATCAACCAAAACCGGTGAATTTCCGACTTCGAGATATTTCCCTTCATCACATCCGTAATACGAAAACAAATGATTTTTAGAATATGTTGCGACAAGTTCACCTTCACGATTAAAAACAGGACAAGTATTATAAAATTTTCCTCTTTGTTTTGTGATAATACTTCCGCCGATAACCCAAGCGGAGTATGATTTGGCGATTGAGGATAAAAATTTTAAAGAGGAATAGTGGAATATAGGATTAGAAGAATAGCTATTATCGGTTTGCTGTTCAGTGGAATTTTTACTCATACCAATATTTTTAAACGACCATTCCTCTAATCCTCTAATAATCTGCTCATCAGCTATTTCTTCTGCGCTTTCCTGAAAATGTTTCGGAGACCAACCTACTGTCCAGACTTCCGGTAAAATAATGATGTCAGTACCAGAATCTACATCACGTTCTATTAGGCTTTTAACTTTTTCTATATTAGATTTTTTATCCCCAATCTTTGAACACATCTGAATTGCGGAAATTTTTATCTTTTCCATAAATCCTTTTCTAATGCCTCCTGATATATTTTTGGAGCAGCTTTTTCAAGCTCCGTAAGCTGTTTTTTTATTTCATCTTTTGCCTGCATAAACTCATCATCAGTCGCATCTTCTTTTATATATACGGGAGTACCATAAATATTAATAATATTACAATCCCCAAACGGTACTTTCATCTTATCCCAAGAGGGCAAACTTATAAATGTTTTCTGGGGAGAATACCAATACGCAGGCACAATAGGTACACCTGTCTTTTGAGCGAGTTTTAGTGCTCCGTTTTTAACTTTATGCAAAGGTCCATGCGGTCCGTCAACCATGATTGCTATAGAATCACCCTCTTTTAATTTGGTTAGCATTTGCATAGTAGACTCGACAGCACCTTTTTTACCCGAAGAACCTCTGATAACTTTAAACCCCCATTTTTCTGCTGTTCTTGCAACAATTTCGCCATCAATAGAATTGCTTATAAGAATATTAATTTTGTCTCGATTATACATTCCATGAACCATTAGTTGATTTGCATGCCACATCGCATAAATACAAGGAGATATGTGAGGATTATCTATTTCAATAATATAAGTATGCTTTTCTTGTTGCCGCAGTATAAAATACGTTATATTCGCAAGAATACCGACATTTTTGTCATTTATGATTCTAACCATGACTTGATTATATCATAAATTACTCTCCGGAGTGATTATATTGCACAAATTATTTTTTGAGATATTATAGAATTATGGGTATAATAAAGAAAAGGATAAAATTATGAATGTAACTTTAGAAAAAGAAAAAGAAAATATTGTAAAATTGAATATTACTATTCCGGCAAAGGATGCAGCGGATGCATATAACAATGCAGTAAGACGTGTAGCTCAGTATGTTAGAATTGACGGTTTTCGTCCGGGAAAAGCCCCAAGAGCCGTAGTTGAGAGAAATGTCGGAGTTGAAAGAATAAAACAGGAAGCAATAGAAAAACTTATGCCAAGAGCGATAAGTCAAGCTGTTTCTGATAACAATTTGGATATTATTGCTCAACCATATATTACAAACTATACATTTAATATTGGCGAAGATTTGGTTGTGGAAGCAAGAGCAGAATTAAGACCGGAAGTCACTTTAGGTCAATATAAAGGTTTAAAATTGGAAGTTAAGGATGCAAAAATTGAAGAAGATGCATTGCAAAAACAAATAGATAGATTGTTAGAACAAAACAGCACTCAAGAAACTGTTATTGACAGACCTACAAAGGATTCTGATATTGCAGTTATAGATTTTGAAGGTACTTGTAACGGTGAAAAAATTAAAGGCGGAGATGCGAAAAATTATCCGTTAGACTTGGCTCGTTCAAACTTTATTCCGGGTTTTGCAGAACAATTAGTCGGCAAAAATTTGAATGATGAGTTTGATATTAAAGTTACTTTCCCTGAAGAATACCACGATGAAAAATTAAAAGGTCAACCGGCAACATTCAAAATAAAAATCAATGAAATAAAAGAAAGAAAACTTCCGGAATTAAATGATGAATTCGCACAAAAAGTAGGACCTTTCAAAACTGTCGATGAGTTAAAAGCAGATATCCAAAAATATCTTGATACCCAAAGAGAAAACACAAACAAACAAAATTCTGAAAACGAAGTGTTTAAATCAGTTATAGAGGCTTCTAAAGTTGAAATTCCACAATCAATGATTGATAGAGAAGCTCATTCTTTAAGAGAAGAATATAAACAAAGATTGGCAGCTCAGGGTATTGACTGGGAAGCTCTTGTTAAAGCTCAAGGCGAAGACCATTTATTAGCAAACCTGAATGAGGATGCGCTTGTAAGAATAAAAAATTCTTTGGTAATTGACAAAATTGCAAAAGAAGAAAATATCAAGCTTGAACAAAAAGATATGGAAAACAAGTTTGCAGAGTTAGGTGTTGCGTACGGTATCAAACCTCAGGATCTTGTAAAACAACTTGGTCAAAATCCTGAAATTATTGCGTCTCTTTCTCAGCAGGCTATGAATGATAAAGTCAGAGATTTCTTAATGCAAAACAATACTGTTGAAATTAAATAAAATTTTAAATCTAATATATGTGCCGTATTTACATCGGCACATATATTTGGTTAAATAAAAAGATATAAGATATAGTAAGTAAGGAGAATTAAATATGAGTTTTGTACCGGTGGTAATTGAACAATCAAGCAGAGGCGAACGTTCTTTTGATATCTTCTCAAGATTATTGAGAGAAAGAATTATCTTTTTGGGAACCCCTATTGATGATATGGTTGCAAATTTAGTTGTAGCTCAATTGTTGTTATTAGATAGTGAAAATCCTGAAAAAGACATTATGTTGTATATCAACAGCCCCGGTGGTTCTGTTACTGCAGGTTTTGCTATTTATGATACAATGCAGCATATCAGAGCTGATGTTTCTACTATCTGTCTTGGACAGGCAGCATCTATGGGAGCTTTCTTGCTGTCTTCAGGTACAAAAGGTAAGAGAATGGCATTACCTCATTCAAGAGTGCTGATTCACCAGCCTCTTGGTGGTGCACAAGGTCAAGCTACAGATATTGAAATTCAAGCTGCCGAAATAATCAGAATTAAAAAATCATTAAATGAAATTTTGGCATCAAATACAGGCCAATCAATCAAAAAGATTGAAAAAGATACTGATAGAGACTACATCATGACTCCTCAAGAAGCTCTTGAATATGGTATGATTGACAGAGTTGTTTCAAGAGATGTCATAAAATAAAATAAGATAAGGAAATACATAATGCCCAAACATGAAGACAGTCGTTTAAAATGCTCATTCTGCGGAAAATCTCAAGATCAGGTAAAAAAACTTATTGCCGGACCTGAGGTGTATATCTGTGATGAATGTGTTGACTTGTGTAATCAAATTTTAGACGAAGAATTTTTTGAAAATAAAGACAAAGAATCTGATGACGGAATTGTTTCTGAAGAAGAAAAAGCTATTCCAAAACCCCATGAAATAAAAGAATATTTGGATGAATATATTGTAGGACAAGATGATGCGAAAAAAGTTTTGTCTGTTGCAGTATATAACCATTATAAGAGATTAAAACATAATAAGTCTGCGGATTTGAAAAATAATGTTGAAATTCAAAAATCGAATATTTTACTTGTTGGTCCGACAGGTTCCGGTAAAACTTTGCTTGCACAGACTTTGGCAAAGATGTTGGATGTTCCGTTTGCGGTTGCGGATGCTACTACTTTGACTGAGGCCGGTTATGTTGGCGATGATGTTGAAAATATCCTGTTAAGATTATTGCAAAATGCCGAATTTGATTCTGCAAAAGCAGAACGAGGAATTATTTATATTGATGAAATCGATAAAATTTCAAGAAAATCTGAAAATACATCTATAACTCGTGATGTTTCAGGTGAAGGGGTTCAGCAGGCTTTATTAAAAATGATTGAGGGCACTGTTGCTCATGTTCCACCTCAGGGCGGAAGAAAACATCCTCATCAAGAATTTATTGAAATTGATACAAGCAATATATTGTTTATAGTAGGCGGTGCGTTTGTCGGTTTGGATAAGATTGTTGAACGCAGAGCAGGAGAAGGAACTTCTGTCGGATTTGGAGCAAAAGCTCCTATGACGCAGGTTGAAAAAGAAGCTGCTGCAGCTAGAATGCTGAAGAAACTTCAACCCGAAGATTTACTCAAATTCGGTTTAATTCCTGAATTTATCGGACGTGTTCCTGTTTATGCAGTTTTGGATCAGTTAAATGAAAAAACATTAAAGATGATTTTGACTGAACCAAAGAATGCTATTATTAAACAATATAAATGTTTGCTGGAAATGGACGGAGTAGATTTGGAATTTGAACCTGATGCTGTTGAATTAATCGCGCAAGAAGCTATTAAACGTAAGACAGGTGCTCGTGCATTAAGATCAATTGTAGAAGAAATAATGCTTGATGTTATGTATGAAGTTCCAAACAAACCGGAAATGACAAAATATGTTGTAACAGCCGATATGGTAAAAAACAGAAAAAATGCAGAAGTTGTAAAGCTGCCTACTTCGGCTGACAAAGAAATAAGTGCTTAACAAATTTGAATTGGCGCTCTATTTGTGCAAAAATTAAAATATGGGAAAGACTTTAATCTTAATTGACGGTCATGCATTAGCGTTTCGAGAATATTATGCTCTCGAAAGAACTCAGATGACTACTTCTGATGGTGTTCCGACTTGGGCTGTTTATGGTTTTTTTAAGGCAATTTTTGATTTGTTAAAGAGTAAAAAATTTAAGCCGGATGCAATTGCAGTTGCTTTTGATGTGAGTCATGTTACTTTCAGAACAGAAATGTATGAGGATTATAAATCTAACAGAGAATCAATGCCCGATCCTATGCGAACCCAAATGGAGCTTATATATGATGGATTAAGGGCGTTTAATATACCTATTTATACAAAAGAAGGGTATGAGGCCGATGATGTAATTGGTACTATTTCAAAAAAAGCATGTGAGCTTGGGCATAATGTATTGATTTTGACAGGTGATCAGGATGCTTTTCAGCTTGTTGACAAAGATGGTTGTGTAAAGGTAATTTTACCATATAAGGGTGAGCTTGTTGAATTCGGTTGGGATAAAGTTTACGAAAAATTGGGGGTGTATCCAAATCAAATTATTGATTATAAAGGGCTGAGAGGGGATACGTCCGATTGTATTCCCGGAATAAAGGGGATTGGCGAAAAGACTGCACAAAAGCTGTTAGCAAGATACGGTACGCTGGATGCAGTCTTGAATGATTGTGAAAATATTCCTGAAAAATCTGTCAGAGAAAAAGTTAGTTCCGGTGTTGATCAGGCTCGTTTGAGTTATAAACTTGCAACTATAATAAGGGATTTGGATATTGATTTTGATTTTGACAGCACAAAAGTAGAAGTTCCTGATGTTGCGCAAGTGACAGAGTTTTTAAAGAGTCTTCAGTTTTATACATTTATTAAAAATATAAATTCTATTTTGTCTTCTTTTAATAAAGATGGTGAAGCTGCTATTGAAAGCAAATCGGTGCAGATAAGTTCTGCTCCTATGCAGTTAGGTTTTTTTTCGGAGGCTGTAAATGCAGAGTTAAATAAAGATTCAGAAATACTATTTGAATCAAAGCTCTTAACTTCGGTGGATGAAATAAATGAGCTTGTAAAAGAATTAGGCTCTAAATCTTTGATTTTTGTGAATGCATATGCAGATGTGAAAAATGCAGTAAGAACAGAAATTTATGGAATTTCTATTGCATATAATGATGATTTGACTGCAGATTCTATAATAAAAATAAATGATAACAGATCTGAAAGTAAAGTATTTTATATACCTGTAAAACAGGCAGGCATTGAGCATAATCTTTCTTTGCGTCAAGTTATAGATTTGTTGAAGCCTGTTCTGGAGTCTGATGAAATTAAAAAGACAACTTATGACTTAAAAACTCAGTATAATATATTGAGGAATGTCGGAGTTGAGCTTAATGGTGTTGTTTTTGATGTGATGCTTGCAAGCTACGTAAAAGACCCCGCAAGAAATCATAATCTTGATATCCAAAGTATTGAACAATTGAATCATGCAATACCGCAATATGCAGAATATGACAAAAAAAATCCAACAAAAATTTGTGATGCCGATATTGATAGTGTAACAAAGTATATTGGGGATGAAGCCTCTGTTGTGTTGGAGTTGTCAAAATATTGGATGAAAAATCTTTCCGAAGCGGAATTGAAACTTGTTTATGATATTGAAACTCCGTTGGCAGTTGTGCTTGCTGATATGGAATATAATGGGGTTGCAATTGATACAGAGTATTTGGCACAATTGACAGAAGTAATGAATAGCAAGTTATTAAAAATAGAAAAACAAATTTTTGATATTGCAGGTTGCTCATTTAACATCAATTCACCAAAACAGGTTGGTGAAATATTGTTCGTAAAAATGGGATTAAAAGCAAAAAAGAAAAGAGGAAAAGCTGCATTTTCTACAAGTGCGCAAGTCTTAGAGGAGCTTGCTGAAGAATATGAAATTGCCCGCTTAATTCTTGATTACAGAAAGTATGCAAAGTTGAAATCAACATATACAGAAGCACTACCTGCTTTGATTGATGTAAAAGACAACAGAATTCATACCTCATATAATCAGACAGTTACGGTGACAGGCCGTCTATCATCTTCTAACCCTAATCTTCAGAACATACCAATAAGAACAGAAGAAGGTAATAAAATCAGAAATGCTTTTGCTCCTCAGGATAAGGAAAACTGGCTAATTTTATCCGCAGATTATTCACAAATAGAATTAAGGCTTTTGGCGCATATATCCGGCGACTCGCATTTGTCTGAAGCTTTCAATACAGGGGTTGATGTTCATACACTTACAGCGTCAAAAGTATTTGAAGTGCCTGTAGAAAATGTAACAAAAGAGATGAGGTATAAGTCAAAAGCTGTAAATTTTGGTATAGTGTATGGACAAAGTAAGTATGGTTTAGCAAAAGCTTTGGGAATTACAAATGCAGAAGCTGAAGATTTTATTGAAAAATATTTTGCAACTTATCCAAGAGTGAGAGCCTATATGGAAGGTACTATAGCAGAAGTTCAAAAAACAGGGTATGTCGAGACAATTTTTGGCCGAAGAAGATATCTGGAAAATGAACTTTCAAGTTCCAATGCAATGATAAGAGAATTTGCAAAGAGGGCTGCTATAAATCAGCCAATGCAAGGAACTGCCGCAGATTTAATAAAAATTGCAATGATTGATTTTTCTAAAAAATTAAAAGAAAATAATTTAAAATCAAAAATGATAATTCAGGTTCACGATGAAATAGTAGTGGAAGTTTATAAGCCTGAGTTGGAAACTGTTAAAATGTTGATAAAAGAAGCGATGGAACTTGAGCAGCCTTTGTCTGTTCCTCTTTTGGTTGATATAAATGTAGGTGAATCATGGAAAGAACAATAAAAATATTTATAACAGTATTTTTTGTAATTTTATCATTTCTTCCTGTGGCAGCAGAGGATGTTAACCCTGCAACTTTGGTTACTCCGCAGAATGTTGATTATAAAATTTGTACAAGATCATACATAATGAAGCCTGAAAAGCTTTTTTATATGGCTATTGCATCAGCACAGGCTAACAGGTTTGATATAAATGAAATTCAGTCAAAAACGGGTTATATTTTGTTTACTGCAGCCGGGAAAGAATATCTTGCAAGTGTTATGAGAATTGATTCAAATAATTCTCAGTTGAGAATTACACCTGTAAATAATAACTATTTCTTTGCGCCGGGAATTGTTTTAAATTTCTTTAGATATATTGATTTGAACGGAGCAACTCCTCTTGTTACATTAAAGAAAATCTAGAATTTGCAACATAAATTTATAAAAATGGCAATTTTTAAATTTCTTATGTTTTTATATATACGTGTATAATGTAGGTTCTATTTCGAATATAAATAATATTAAAATATCGTCGAAAAAGGCTGTGTTTAAAGGCTCTGAAAGTCAAACAAATCCTCAAATAGAGCAATTAAATGATATAAAGCCTGATTTTGGCGTAAAAACTCCTATGCCTTATTCTAAAACCGGTGTAATAGATTTCCCCTATGGAACAAAGGCTCATTGTTATAAATTATCAAACGGTCAAAAAGTTATTATTGTGCCTCAAGAAGGCGAAACTGTATTAAGAACTTATGTTAATACCGGATCAATGAATGAGCCGGATAAAATAAGAGGTATAAGTCATTATATCGAACATAATTTGTTTAACGGTTCAAAAGGCTTGGAAGAAGGGGACTTTTTTAAACAAGTAAATAAAATGGGTGCATCTACAAATGCGTCTACAGGATTTGCAGAAACTAATTATTATATAAGTTCAAACCTTTTGGGTGATAATGACTTGGAAAATAAAATAAAACTTCAGGCTTCTATGATTGAGAGTCCTCTTTTTGCTCTGGAAAAACTTGAAAAAGAAAAGGGTATAGTAAATTCAGAAATAAATATGATAACGTCTGATCCTGACAATATCGCAATAAATAAAATGATTAAAAATCTGTATGGGATAAAATCTGCATCTTCGGATTTAATAGGCGGTACAACTGATAATATTACAAATCTGACAAGAGATGATGTTGTAAATTATTATAATAACAACTATTTCCCTTCCAATATGGTGACTGTTATTACGGGTGATGTAAATCCTGAAGATACAATCAAATTAATTTCTAAACATTTTACATCAAAAAGACATCCTAATGCGAATCGTTATAATGAGACTTTGACACCAATTGACAAAACTGTAAGGGAAGATATTATTTCTGATAAAGCAACAGCTTCGACTATTGTTGTAGGATTTAACGGTCCAACTTCTGATAATACAAAAGACAGAGTCTATACAGAAGCTATTGCTATGTTGTTATCTCAAGCTCCGGCTTCAAGAATAAAAACAAAATTAAAACCTTTGAATGCAGAATGTATTGCAGAAGAAGAAAAAATCAGTACAAATAAAAAAGATGGTCGTACGCTTATTCTCTTGGCGCAATCTACCGAAGAAAATTCTGAAAAAGTTTTGAAAGCGATGTTTAATGAAATAGGAAACATTGCAAATAATCCTCCTTCAGAAAAAGAAATGCAAATTATAAAAAAATCAATGTTAAAATCGTTTGCAAATGTGTTGGAAGATTCGTTTGCAACCAATAATGCAATTGGCACTTCTATACTTGAAAATAATCAGGAATATTTGAATAATTACGAAAAAATTGTAAACGAGATGACTGCAGAAGATCTGGTTGAAGCTGCGAAAAAGTATTATGATACGAATAGAGCCTCAGTTGCTGTTGTTCATCCGTCAGGTGCAACAAAAGATTCTATAATTAAAAACTATAATCAGATATCATTTACCGGAGCTAGTAAAGAAGCGATAAATTTGTCAACTGTAAAAGAGTACAATGCTGCAAATAACTACAGGGTTATTACAGTAAACTCAAAAACTAATAATGTAGAAATTTTGTTTAAATTGGATACTGATTCAGATATTAAATCAAGACCTTCTGCTCATATTGTTCTTTCAGAGTTGTTGAACGAAGGTTCAATGTTCAGAAATCAGGAAACAATGGATTCTGACTTGGCACAGCAAGGTATAGTCAAAGGTTTTTCTGCAAGAAATCATGGAATTACTTGTGCTATGGGATGTGATTCTTCAACAATTATAAACAGCTTGCAAAGTATAAAAGAAGTGATTGATAATCCGAGATTTACTCAAGAAGATTTTGAACATGTAAAAAGCCTTATAAAAGATAATATTGAGACAAGTGAAAAATCAGCTTTTGATAAACTTGACTGTGAATTATTCAAAGGCTTACCAAAAGGTTATTCAAAAGAAGAAATTCTCAAAGATTTGGAAACTCTAACTCTCGAAGATGTAAAACAATTGCATGCCGAAATTCTGAAAGACGGTAAAGGTATTATATCTGTTGCAGCTCCGTTTGATAAAAAGCCTGAATTGAAAGGTGTTTTGTTTAATTCTATTGCTAATTTTAATAAAGTGAAAGAATTTAATATGTCAAAAATGCAAAATAAGTTTGAATCAATAAAAAAAACAAAAGTTCTGACAGATACCGATTTTAAAAATCAGGCGGAAATTGTTGAGGCTTATAAGTTTAAAATAAACGATAATATAAAAGATTATGCAACAATAAAACTTATGAACATAATACTTGGGGGCAATCCTTCATCAAGACTGTTTATGGATTTGAGAGAAAAAGAAAAACTCGCATATCATGTAAAGTCCAGCTATTCTTCATCTGATGATATAGGAGTTATGACTTTAAGAATTGGTACTACAACCGATAATAAAGAGACGGGTGAGGCTCATTTTGATAACGTTAAAAAATCAATAGAAGGTTTTAACAGACATATTCACAAAATTATGAGTGAAAAGGTTACTGATGAAGAATTACAAAATGCAAAATTATCTTTGAAAAATTCTTTGTTGAACAGTTGTCACAGTTCCTCAGGAAAGGTGTCAAATTTGACGAAAACGGTCGACACCCCTTATGGTATTAACCGTACAAATATGTTACTGAATGAGATAGATAAGATTACTGCAGAAGATATTTACAATGCTGCAAATTATATTTTTTCCAATAAACCGACATACTCTATTGTAGCGACAGAAGATACATTGAAGGCAAATCAGGAATTTTTAAAAAGTCTTGAAAATTAAAAATGAATTTTAGAATTTTCAATAACAAAATTTGTTTCGTCCGGTTCTATAATAAATTCAATCGGCACATAAACATTTTGACCGCAAGCTCTTACTGCCCATTGTTCTTTCCAAAAGCCGGAAACAAACTTTCCGTCCTGTTTAATCAAATCATAAGGTTGTTTTATTATAGCCGTATCGTATATTGAAAATTTATTGCAATTTGGGACTTTAACTGCAGCAGCTGTGTATACAGGAATTAAAGCATCAGCCTGTAATTTTGTGTTTGCTTTTGAAGTACCGGGCAGCGGGACTTTGATGTTGTAAGATGTTTTAGCCAAAACAATACCGACAGATAAAATGCTGCTAAAAAAAAGACAAAAAATAAATGCAAATTTTTTCATAATTCCAACTCCTATAATATTATTATAACACAAAACAACCTTACTTAAAAGTAAGGTTGTTTTGCATGTGTATAAATTATAAAAATTATAATTTAGAAGCAACCATATAAGTTGTTTCAGCAAGTCTTGTAGAATAACCCATTTCGTTATCGTACCAAGAAATGATTTTAACTTGGTTTCCGCCCATTACACGAGTTAATAAAGCGTCAACTGTTGAAGATTGAGAAGTACCAACGTAGTCAGATGATACTAAAGGTTCTTCAGTGTAGCATAATACATGTCCGTCAGCACCTTCTTTAAGAGCTGCGTTAACTTCTTCTACTGTAACGTCTTTAGCTAATTCGAATACAACGTCAACTAAAGATACGTCAGGAGTAGGAACACGCATAGCGAAACCGTCCAATTTACCTTTCAATTGAGGTAAAACTAATGCAACAGCTTTTGCAGCACCTGTTTTTGTAGGAACAATGTTCAAAGCGCCTGCACGAGCTCTACGAGGATCTTTGTGACCTGCGTCTAAGATTCTTTGGTCACCGGTGTATGAGTGAACTGTTGTCATCAAACCTTTTACGATACCGAATTTTTCATCGATAACTTTAGCTACAGGAGCTAAGCAGTTTGTAGTACAAGATGCCATAGAAATTACGTTGTGTTTAGCAGGATCGTATTCTTTATCATTTACGCCTAAAACGATAGTTTTATCTTCGTTTGTAGCAGGAGCAGAGATGATAACTTTTTTAGCACCAGCATCGATGTGAGCATGAGCTTTTGTTGCATCTGTAAAGAAACCTGTTGATTCAACAACAACTTCAACACCTAAATCTTTCCAAGGAAGTTGAGCAGGATCTTTTTCTGCGAAGAATTTAATTTTTTTACCATTAACAATGATACCTTCTTCATATGCTTCTACAGTACCGTCAAATTTACCCATAACTGAGTCATATTTGAAAATTCTTGCAGCATCTTCAGGTTTCAAACCAGGGTCATTGATTGCTACATAATTAATTTTGTCAAAAATACCTTCTCTGATTGCGGCTCTCAAAGTATTTCTACCGATTCTGCCGAATCCGTTAATTGCTACGTTTACCATAAATAAATTTCCTTTCTTATTAGTAAAACTCTCTAACACATCTAAAGTAGCATTAACAAAATTCTTAATCAAGTAGTTTAGCCTGTGTGAATTATTAAAAAATAATTAATATTTAACTTTTAAGCTTTTGAAACACAAGCACTTATCGCATCTATTAAGCGTTTAACAGGCACAATCTCAATTCTGTCAAATTCAATTTTATTAGCGTATGGGATAATTGCTTTTTTAAAACCAGAAGTAACAGCTTCATTTAATCTTTTTTCAATATTATTAACCGGATGAATTTCTCCTGACAAACCGATTTCGCCTATAATGACTGTTTGCGGATCTACAACAACATCTCTTGCGCAAGTCGCTACAGCGAGCGCTATGCCTAAATCTGCTGCGGGTTCTGAAACATCAATACCTCCTGTAACATTTACGTACACATCTTGCTTTGATAAATTTAATCCGACTCTTTTTTCTAAAACAGCTAAAATTTGAAGCATTCTGCTTGTATCAACACCGTTTGTAACTCGTCTGGGACTCGGGTATGGCGTTGTTCCTACCAACGCCTGAATTTCAACTAACAATGGTCTTGTGCCTTCGTTAGTAACAATAATTGCACTACCAGGAACCGCAATTTGTGAACGCTCGTTTAAAAATAATTCATTGGGATTTTTTACTTCTTTTAGACCGTTTGAATGCATTTCAAAAATTCCGACTTCAGATGTGTTTCCAAACCTGTTTTTCATAGAACGAAGCATTCTGTAAGATTTGTATTTATCACCTTCAAAATAAATTACCGTATCCACCATATGCTCAAGAACTTTTGGGCCTGCAATGTTGCCGTCTTTTGTTACGTGACCTATTACGAGGGTTGTGATGTTTTTTGATTTTGCAATATTCATTAAAATGTTACAGCATTCTCTTATTTGAGACACGCTACCTGCAGAGCTGGTAACATTTTGCGAATATATAGCCTGAATACTATCTACTACAACAATATCGGGTAGAATTTCTTCTATTTGAGCTTTTATACTTTCGAGTGAAGTTTGAGGATATATGTATAAATTGTCTGATTCTATTTCAAGACGTTGTGCTCTTAATTTTAGCTGACTTGCGCTTTCTTCTGCAGATATATATAAAACTTTTTTACCGTTTTTAGAAAGCTCACCGCTAGTTTGCAAAAGTATTGTTGATTTACCTATGCCCGGATCACCCGCAATCAAAGTTAAAGAACCTTGAACCAAACCTCCGCCTAAAATCCTGTCGAATTCTGAAATATTTGTTGAAACTCGAACTTCTTCACCTATTTTGATATCTTTTAAAAGCTCGGGTTTTTCTCTGTTGATAAATTCATCTTGCGCTTTTGTTTCTTTGGGTGAAAATTGGGTTTCTTCAACCAAGCTGCCCCAACTGCCGCATTCGGGACATTTGCCCAAATATCCGGCAGTTTCATATCCGCAATTTACACATACCCATTTTGATTTTACTTTTGCCATAAACTGATTATACTATATAAATTATTTTTTTGCTGTATTGTTAAAAGTAAGCACATCGTCAACACGCATAGCATAATACGGCTGATTTTTGTCTTTTTCCTGTAAAAACAGATAGAAGGTAGAAGTATAGTTGAAATATCTTGGTTCTATTACGTGTCCAGGTCCAACTGAAGTTAGTTTTGTAACAATAACAGCTTCTGATTTAAGTTTTACACCTTCATTATTCATTTTAAAGTCAACAGTTTCAAGAGCCTTATCAATCATAAAATCCGTGCCTTTTATGGCTTTGTTGCATACTTCGTTGAAAGATTTTTCCTGATAAAGTTTAATATCCGGTACTTTAAAATAATCTTTGTCACCAAACCATTTTCTGCCTTCATATTTTTCCGCTTTTGAAAGCATATCTGTATATGTTTTGTCAAAAGTTTTATCTTCATCTGTTCTGTAAAGGTATACTATATCATTTCCTTGAGTATAAAGTTTTACTGCAAAATCGTTTTTGTTTTCATAAAATAATACGCCTATATTTTGCCCTAAAATATCGTTGTTTTGAGGCTTTATTCCGAAATAATCCACTTTTGTGTCGATATAGCCGAATTGTGCGGGTTCAAGTTTGTCGAATGCATGTAAAAATTTGAAATCTTTTTTTAGCATTGCGTATATAATATATTTGGAAGGAGCCGGTGTCCAGTCTATAGAATTAATTATGTCGCTGGTTTCATTGAATTTTTCTTTTATGCCTTTTACAATTATATTTTTTAGTTCCGGTGAAGCTTTTCCCCAAGTTTTGTAATAAGAGTTTTCGGATAAATCCGATGCTTTAAATTCTTGTTTATTTAAAGCTTTTACAACATCCGGTGTTCCGCCTAAAAACTCGATATCACCTTTTACAACTTCGTCCATTAAATCGTTCCAGACAAGCTGAAAAGTACCTACCCAAACTCTGTTGTTGTATATAGATTCTGACGACATCAAAGGAAGTACATCAATTTTGCTTTGATTCATAGGTTCTGATTCTTTTTTATGGAAAGCACATCCGCAAGTAAAAATTATTAATAAAATCAATATTAATATTTTTTTCATTTGTTTTCTCCTATATTCAAAAATTTAAAAAAACTTTTCAAAAATCCTTTAGTATTTTGCTCATGTAAAATATTTGCGGAAGAATAATATTGTTCATAGTTTTTGATTATGTTATCAGGTAAATCTTCTTCATTGGATAATGTTTCAGAAATCATTTCCAAATAATCGTCCTGTTCTTCTTTATATACTATATCTCTTGCGCGCAAGTCTTCATCGGCTTCCAAATGCACAAGAGCGTGATACGCAGCATGTATGCTTTTATCTTCCGTATCTCTCGGAAATTGTACTATTGCTTCTCTAACACTACATTCAGAAATTAACACCTTTCTAATTAATTCTGAAACAAATTTTCTATCTGAAACCATTTTATGCAAGTATGTTTTCTGTATTCTTTTCTATAAATCTTATCATGTCAGGATAGCTACCGTTGAAGAATTGTTCAGATACAGTTTTGATAGCATCAAGAGCCATTTCTTCTTTGCTCATTGTGGCTTTGTAAAAGAATTTTTTCCCAACCTTATAGCGAACCAATATAGATTTTACAGTCAGACGATCCATAACAGTTTTGATTGTGGTGTATGCTCGTTCAATACCGTTTGCAGACAAATCATCAACAATATCCTGAATAGATATATCTTTATCTTCATTATTTTCTGTCAAACTCCAAAAAGAGTTCAAAATATCAATTTCTAATTTGCCGCACACCATAATTTCCTCTACTTTCTTTTACTAACATTGTAACATAAATGGTTATTATTTCAAGATATCAGTATATAAAATGTTACATTATTATTCAAAATTTAGTAAATCATCTTCTTTTTTAAAATTTCTTTTAGCAGCTTTGGTTCTTTTTTTGAGGTTTTTCTTTTTTGCTTTTGGCGAAAGTTTTCTATATGCGTTATCAACCGATATTTTTGATAAAGCCGTCCCTTTTCTTTTGTCATAAAAGGTTAACCAAAAATTTCTGTCAATGTTGTCTACAGAAAAAGATACTCTGCCTGCAAATTTGTCACCCGGTCTGATTTGTCGAAACATCAACTTTGTGTCGCCGAAAACTGACGGTCTGAATACTGAGTTGTAGTCATTTACAAGCGCCATATCAAGACCTGAAAAAGTTTTGTCAGACATATTGGAAATCATTACGGTCAAAGTAATAGTATTTACCTCTCCGAAGGGATCTTTTTCGTGTTTAACATCGCTTATTTGAATATCCAATCCTGGATATTTTAGTTCGTGCTGCATAAGTGCAGACTCTTTGTATACAGGTAAAGGAACTGTAGTATTAATTTTTACTTTTATCTGATCGCCGGGAGCAATTAAGACATTGTGACCTTTTCTTATTAAAGCCATACCTAAACCGATGGCTCCGCCAACGGCAGCCCCTCCTGCAAGAGTATACCCTTGAGATGCTACTGCAGCTTCAATGCCCAGCCAATTCAGTGCTAAAAAACCTCCAACTGCGCCTCCTGCAAGTGTGTAGCCGACATCTTGTGCCACAATTTTTGCAGTTTCTGTGACTGGATGAAGTTTTGTGGACATTTTACCTTCTATTGGTATTTCTCTGCCGTCAGGTGTTATCAAATAATCAAAATCAAGTTCAATCCAACCTGCTCTGCCAAGTCTTTTAGGGTCATTCTTTTGCGTAATTTTGCCATGTGCAACTGTTCCTTTGGGTATAATGACACCTTTGTCGCCAATTACTTCATCGGTTACTTCCGCAAAAAATTCATCCCCCTCAATATTTATGGTGCTATCCAAGACTTGAGAGACTGTCATATTTATTACGTCTTTTCTTTCTAGATATTCAACATTGCCTGTGAATATATCATTTTGTTGCTGCTGTTTGTTTATGTCAGTAATTTCGGCATGACCGTGAAATACTTCATCCGCGGATGCAAGATTACAAGAATACAGTATGAATATTGTGATTATTGTAAAAATCTTTTTCATAATATGATTATACATCAGCTTTTTGTAATTGCCAAAATATTGACAATAATTAAAAAAATCTGTATCATAATTATATGGTTAAAAAACGTTGGTATGATATTGATCCTACAGTAAGCAGGGCTGTTGCTAAATTGGAACAGGCTGAAGAATATATTCAGGTTCGTTGTGCTGATTTTATTATTGACAGATTAAAAGATATTGATTTTAATATTGAGCTTTCGCTAGATGATCAATATAATTATATTTTGCGTCGATGGTATGATAAAAACATCAAAGTTTCGCATGCTATGGAATATTTGAAAAATGCTCCCGATGATATTCGAAAAGAATTAGCTTTAGAAATTATTGATTTTATAAAAGAATATACCGATTATGCAAAAAAACATTAATTATTTAACTTGGTTTCTGCCGTTATTTTTTGCTTCGTAAAGGCGCTTATCAGCAGCTTCAATAATTTGTGTTGCATCGCTGCCGTCTGCAGGATATGTGGAAACTCCAAGACTTATTGTTACACTAGTTTCTCTGTTACCTGATAATTTAAATTTGTGATTTGCAACTCTTTTGCAAATTTTTTCAGCGGTTGAGTAAGCAACATCTTTGTCAGTGTTAGGTAAAATTATGCTCATCTCTTCTCCGCCGTATCTGCATACTATATCTGTTGCACGAACATTTCTTTTTAAGGTTTGTGCAACCTGTCTCAATACGGCGTCACCTGATTGATGTCCAAAGTTGTCGTTGAATTTTTTGAAAAAGTCGATATCTATAATAATTAGTGAGAAACTGTTTTTATAACGTTTTGAATGCTCAATTTGCATCCGAATCTGCTCTTGAAAGTATCTGTGATTATATAAATCCGTCAGTCCATCCGTTGTCGCAAGTTTATATTGATATTCAAAATCTCGAGATTTTATGAGGTATTTGATGATAAAAGCAAGCGTGAATGAAAAAATTGAAAATATTAAAGGATAAATTATTTCAAGCCATATGTTATTAAACCTCATTACATAATATGCAGTTAAAATGTAAATAAGATACACCGAAAGTGATATCATTGAAGCTGCATATGCAGAGCTGATTTTTGTAACTGTTATAGCAATTATTACTGCAAGCAAAATACTTATTGCAATCGTAAAGCCTCTGCCTGCTTTTTTTATGAAATTATTGTCGATTATGTTGTTAACGTATGTTGCCTGAACCTCTACTCCGGGATAAATTTTCCCTGATGGAACAGTCTTTATGTCAAATAAACTTGCTGCGGTTGAGCCAAAATAAATTATTTTATTTGAAAAATCATAATCTAAATCTATTTTTCCGCCATTTGCGGCTTTTATTAATTTATAAATAGGAATATATTCATATGTTCCGGTTCCTCCGTACCAATTAAGAATAGCACTGCCGTCGGAGTCTAAAAATATTTTTCTCGTTCCTATTTTGAGGTTGGAATCTTTATCAATTGTTATATCAGAATCTTTTTCATTTATGTAGTCCAATCCTACTTTTAGCGCTAATTGCGGATAATACTTATCTTTGTATCTTACAACAACGGGCATTTTTCTGAGTACACCGTCATCAGATCTGGAAACATTAATAATTCCTATATTAGATGTTGCGTCAAGTATTCCTGACAGAATTGAACGGCAATTTGTATAAGTTAAATCTTCAAAATTTATGTTTGAATTGTTTTTGACGTTTATCGAAATTTTATCCGGTAAAATCGGTGCTTTTCTCAAATCTTCTGATTGGTTGTCAAAATTCATTGAAGTATATATATTGTTATATTTTTTAAATGCATTAATGAGACTTTCGTCTGCGGAATTTTGACTCTTTATTGATTTTACAAACATTAAGTCAAAAGCTATTGATTTGGGGTGTTGTTTTTCAAGGTAATTTATTATATTTGCGTAAACATTTCTCGGAAGCGGCCATTCTCCGTATTTATCCAGAATATATTCATAAGATGCATCATCAATTGCGACAATAACAATATTGTCATTGTGTTTTTTTGTGTTTCCGTTAATCATTATATTTTGACGCAGATCAAAACTTCTGCTCTCAATTGATTCTATAAAAGAGTTAAGGTTAGCGTTTTTTATAACAAAAAATGCGCAAATTAAAAATAATACTAAACCAATAAAATAAGATAACTTTTTAAACATAACAAACTAAGTATATTCTATAGGTTAGTGTTTTGCAAGTTGTAAAGATATTGTTAGTTTAAAGTCGCAAGAAAAGACGTGATTTCTGCTCCGTTAATATTTTTTAGAATGAATTGTTTTTCAAGAATAAAATTATTTAGTTTCAAAACTTCTGTTGAATAATCCAATTCATCAGGATTCTGTAAGTATCTGAGCAGACATTCTTCGTGCAAATTCATTTTTCACCCTATAAAAACTGATAACTTAGCTATTATGTCAAATATTTACAATTAAAACATCAAACAAATGCATGAACTTGCACTTTTTTATTTCCGTGTTATCATATATTTAGTCGAAATTAATCAAGTTTGGAATCTTGAAAAGAAAGAGGTAAAGAAATGAAAGAAGGAATACATCCTGATTATAAGAAAACCGTAATTAAATGTGTATGCGGTAATGAAATTGAAACAGGATCAATAAACGAAAATATTACAGTTGAAATTTGCAACAATTGCCACCCGTTCTACACAGGTCAGCAAAAGATCCTTGACTCAGAAGGACGTGTTGAAAGATTCAACAAAAGATACGGCAAAAAAGCATAAGCTTAATTTTGTTACAAAAATATTAAATAGTAGCCTGTTTTATTTTGAACAGGCTATTATTTTTATAAAGAGGGGGAACTTTTATGGATGGTAATAATAAACCGGTTGTAAATCTTATATCACGTCCTGAACATATGCTAAAGACAGTATACACAGCTTGTAGGACTTGTTATAGCGCAGATTATCCGATAAACATTTACGAAAGCACGGATGATGAAGAAAAAATGCTTAAATTGATAGAAAGAGTTGTTTCTTCAGGGCATTATTCAACTATTGAACATATACAGGTAAGCTTTGCGATATCAAACGTATCAAGAGCATGTACACATCAACTTGTTCGCCACAGACACATGTCTTTTTCTCAAAAATCACAAAGATACGTAAAAGAAAAAGGTCAATTTGATTACATAATTCCTCCGACAATCGAGCGTAATCCGGAGATGAAGGTAAAATTCGAAAAATTCATGGAACAAATATCTAATCAGTATCAAGAATTTGTTGAAGCGGGAATTCCTGCTGAGGATGCGAGATTTGTTCTTCCTAATGCGGCGGCAAGCTCTATGGTTGTGAGTATGAATTTGAGAGAATTAATTCATGTAGCAAATCTGAGATTATGTTCAAGAGCTCAGTATGAAATCAGAACATTAGTAAAAATGATGTGCGACGAATTAACTAAAGTTGAACCTTGGTTAAAACCCTATCTTGTACCGAAATGCGAAAGATTAGGTTTTTGTGATGAAGATAAATCCTGCGGACGTAAACCGAAATTAGTGGAGTAATGTTTATTGTCATTCTGAGGCTGATAAGTTATGAGATTCTTCGCTACGCTCAGAATGACAGACAGCCGAAGAATCTCAGAATATAGACAATGGAAATTCTAACCAACCCAATAATTATATCAGTAATACTTCTTTGTACCCTTTGCGTTTTGAGGGTTAATGTGCTTTTGGCATTAATTATCAGTGCAATTATTGCGGGAAAAGTCGCAGGAATGCATGCGGGACAAATTATGGATGTTTTTATAGGCGGCATGGGACAGAATAGCGAAACTGCCTTGAGTTATATATTATTGGGAACTTTTGCCGCAGCGATGGCGCACACAGGTTTGGCTGATATTTTGGCAAAAAGAATTACTTTATTGGTAAAAGATAACAAGTTCATTTTGCTTTTAATTTTGACACTTTTAGCATGCGCTTCACAAAACCTTATTCCTGTCCACATTGCATTTATTCCAGTTATAATACCACCATTGATTTCTGTGTTTAATAAATTTAAGCTCGACAGACGTGCTGTTGCTTGTGCTTTGTGCTTTGGTCTGGTTACTCCTTACATTGTTTTTCCTGCGGGATTTGGCTTAATTTTTCAAAGATTATTAGCAGACAATATGTCATTGAACGGAATGAATGTCACAGTGAATGATGTTTGGAAATCTGTTTGGATTTTGGGAATCGGGTTGTTTGCAGGGCTTTTATGGGCTATTTTTGTAAGTTACAGAAAACCCAGAGAATACAAAGATATCCCATTTAGAGAAGAAAGAAGAAGGTCTTTACGATTTACAGGCAGCCATTATATTACTCTTTTAGCGGCAGTTGCAACTTTAGGTGTTCAACTTTGGACAAAGTCGTTACCTCTGGGTGCAATGATTGGTTTGGCGATAATTTTTGGCACAAGAGCAATTAATCCGGAAAAAATGGATACCTTAATTAACGAAGGAATCGGTTTAATGGGGTATGTTGCTTTTGTAATGCTTATTGCTGCGGGATTTGCAGGAGTTTTAAAATCAACGGGCGGTATCGATGTTTTGGTAAACGGATTAATTCCTTTTATGATGGGTTCAAAAATTTTTGCAACAATACTTATGCTAATTGTAGGTTTGTTTATAACAATTGGAATAGGTACATCTTTTGGTACAATTCCTATTTTGGCAGTTTTGTTTGTCCCGATATTTATTAGTTTGAATTTTAATCCAATGGAAGCTATAGCTGTTTTTGCGGCAGCTGCAGCATTAGGGGATGCGGGTTCTCCGGCATCCGGCACAACTTTGGGACCAACTCAGGGCTTGAATATGGATGGACAACATGAACACGTCAAAGACACCTGTATTCCGACATTTTTGCATTATAATATCCCGCTTATAATCTTTGCAATATTGGCAGTTATATTATTTTAGGTTTAAAAATAGCTAATGAAAATAAAAATGAGGCTTTATGCCTCCTTTTTATCTGGTCTCGGCGCGATTGCCTTGTTCACTCGCAATAAAAAATGGCCCCGGCGCGATTGTCTTGTTCGCTCGCAATAAACGGGACTGCGGTTATTTGCTATATTAACTTTGGTTATTTCGCAAATAATCCTTCGCCCTCTGCTCGCTCACGCTCGAACGCTAACCAAACTTCGTTTGGTGCGTTCTCATCGCGCAAAAACGATTCACTATACAAAAAAATGGCCCCGGCGCGATTCGAACGCGCGACAGACATGGTTTAGGAAACCACCGCTCTATCCTACTGAGCTACGAAGCCTCAATTTCAATATAGCATAAAAATAAAAAATATGCCCGATGGGATTCAAACCCATGACCTTTTCCTTCGGAGGGAAACGCTCTATTCAGCTGAGCTACGGGCACACATCTATTTGTCTGATATGACTATAGTAAAATCTGTTTCCCCGCAGTAATAATTTACAGGATCGTAAACAAACTGTAATCCTCCGATACCCTCAACTTTTTTGGACAATCTGTTATAGTACTCATTTGTAACCTTATTTGTATGCGCTATAAATTGAGAATGCGTTCTACCCATTATTCCCGTGCATTTTACATTAACATCGGCTGATTTAAGAGCTGATTCAACAATATTTAGCGTGCTGTTTGAGGATGCTATTATTCCCGCATTAAGCACTAATGTTTCATCTATTGGAGTTTTTTCTCTGTATATTAATCTGTTTATAACTTCTTGAGTTTTTTCAGGATCTAAAATCCAGTAACTTATATAACCTTTTTGATTTGGCGCACCCGGTAATGTCGCAATTTCTATTTTTTCCATATCAAAATGTTTTGCTAAAGCTGCATATTGAGACATTTCATAAAATGACATATCAGTTTTTACGTATTTTTTTGCTACAGAAATTATGTCAGGAATTTTTGTAATGGTTGATGGTTGTTTTAATTTTGTCAAAATACTTCTAAGTAACCATTGTTGTCTTTGTGTTCTACCAATATCTCCAAGCGCATCATGTCTGAATCTCAAATATTCAACAGCTTGCTGACCGTCTATGTGTTGTTCCCCTTTTGAAAAATTTATATGCAATTTGCCAGAGTAATCATTGTAATGCATTGGCTTTTCAATATAAATATCCAATCCGCCCATAGCATCAACAATTTCTTTTACCGCTTCATCATGAACCATAATATACTTGTCTATGTGAACTCCAAGAGTATCTTCAATGGTTCTTCTTGTCATTTCAATACCGCCAATTGCGTGAGCTGCATTAATTTTATTAACACCGTTGTTTCTTGGCAAATAAACTTTACTGTCTCTAGGTATTGATATTGCATTAACGGATTTATTTTTAGGATCAATGTTTATAAGTATTATTGTATCAGTTCTTGTTCCGCTCCACAAATCATTTGGGTTTTCGCTTGCATCAACTCCTAAAAATAATATATTCTGACGTCTCAGACCGAATGGGAGTATAAAATCCGCATGTTCTTTATTGGCACTGTTTTGTGTTAATTTGTTAACCAACTTTGTTATAAATGCATCTTCCCCAAATTTTTCGGCAAAAAACGTGTTGTCTGACAAAACTAATGCTGCAAATATTAACCCGAAAAAGACAATTAATACACCTATAAAAACTTTTGCAAAAGAGCTTGTTTCTTCTTTTGTTTCTTGCATATGTCTGACAAATGCTGCTGTTCTTTCTCTGCGGGTTGTTTTATTTATCATAATTTTATCCTTTTAAATAACTTTTACCAGATATGTCGATACTAACGTAAAATATATCGCCAGACCTAACACATCAATTGTAGTTGCAATAACGGGGCCTGATGCTACAGCGGGATCCACTTTCATTGCTTTTAGGGCAAAAGGCGTGAATGTTCCGATAATTGTTGCCATTGTCATATTTATAGCCATTGCAAGTCCGACAATAGCTCCGAGTTCAATGTTATGCTGCCAGCCCCAAGTTACACCTGTTACTAGCAATCCAAAGAAAGAGCCAATTGCCAAACCTATAAATGTTTCTCTCAAAATATAGTGAAATGCTGAGCTCAAGGTTACCTGTCCTGTAGACAAGCCTCTAACCATAAGTGTTATACTTTGAGTTCCGATATTACCGCCAAGCCCAGCCAATAACGGCATAAATATTGCAACAACCGGCAATATATCAATTGTGTGATTAAAGTGATTACTTACATTTACTGCAATAAATTCACCTATTAACGTAATAAAAAGCCAAGGTGTTCTTGCTCTTATTGCATTAAATATATTACCTGACAAAATTTCATCTTCGTCTACAACTTCTGTCGAAATACCTGAAGACTGATAGATTTCTTCTGTTGTTTCTTCTTCAAACAAATCGTGAACGTCATCCCAAGTAATCATACCTTTAAGCCTGTTATAAAGGTCAACTACGGGCAGCGCATTGTACTGATATTTCATAAATTCATCAATAATATAATCGCTATAATCGTCCACATGAAGTTTTACGATATCTGAAATCATTATATCTTCAACTTTTTGTGAAATAGGTGATGTCAAAAGCTTTCTAAGAGAAACTACACCCATAAGGTGATTTTGTTTATCCGTAACATATACATAATAAAGCTCCATATTGTCTTGCTCAGCCTTAATTCTAATGTGATTTAAAACATCTTGAACACTCATATCGGAGTTAACTGTCAAGACAATCGGATTCATAATACCGCCTGCGGTATTTTCGTTGTATGTCAAAAGTTCTCTGACTTCTTCAGAAAATTTATGCGGCAGTTTGTCTAAATATGTTTCACTCTCATCTTCTTCCATATCGCCCAAAACGTCTGCTGCGGCATCGTGCGGCAATTGAGTAAGAATTTGAGAGGCGTGGTTTTCATCAATATCACTAAGTAACTCCACCTGCATAGGTGCAGGTAAATATTCCATCAAATCTGCAGCTTTTTCTAAATCAAGCAGCTTAAAACATTGGAGCCTTTCATCAGGTTTTAATTCTTGAAAAATATCGGCCAAATCAGCAACGTGATAACTGTTCAACTCGTCTTTGAGCTGATTCAGTGTCTCGTCATCCATTTTTTCTCTGATTCTGTCGATTATGTTTTCAATATTCATAACCTTATTATATTACAAACATTATATTTCTCACATAATATGTTTGTAGTAGAATGTTTTTACAGGAGAGAATTATGATAAAAGATTATTTTATAAACAGTATTGAACACGCAATTGATTTAGCGATTAAAGAAAATAAATTAGGACAGATGAGTGAATACACAAAAGGCTCATTAGTTGTTGAACGTCCAAAAAATTCAGATTTTGGTGATTTTGCAGTCAATGTATCGTCACTTGCGAGATTTGCAAAAATTGCACCACCGCAAATTGCAAACGCTATTTTGGAATTTATTGAAAAAGAAGATAATGAATATTCAGTTGTTGGCGGATTTATAAATTTTAAAGCCGGTAAAAAACTTTTATCATCTTTGGTAGAAGAAGTTTTCAAAAAAAATAATGAGTTTGGGAAACCTGAAAACGTACAAACTGAAAAAATAATTTTGGAATATATCTCTGCCAATCCGACAGGCCCATTTCACATCGGACACGGTCGTTGGGCAGCTATGGGATCAGTTCTTGCAAATCTTTTAAAATTTTACGGACACGAAGTTTATCAGGAATTCTATATAAATGATGCGGGTTCTCAAATTCAAAAACTCGGACGCTCGCTTGCTATAAGAGTGCGACAAGAGTTGGGTGAAGATGTAGATTTTCCGACAGATGAAGAAGAAAGAAAAAATTATTATCCGGGTGATTATTTAATTCCTGTAGCAAAAGATTTTATCGAAAAAAATAATGAGATTCTTCGCTCCGCTCAGAATGACGTAAGCAAAATAGAACTTTCAACTTTTTGTGATTTTGCAAAAGAATATGAAGAAAAAGTTCAAAGAGATTTACTTGATAAATTACGAGTAAAATTTGATAATTTTTATTCCGAATTGACATTACACAATTCCGGAAAAGTAGCTCATTACATACAAAAACTTGTTGATTCCGGCAAAATTTATGAAAAAGATGGCGCAACTTGGTTTAAGTCATCAGAATACGGTGACGACCAAGACAGAGTAATAAAAAAAGTTGACGGTTCAAATACATACCTGACTGCTGATATTGCATATCACGCAGATAAGCTTGAACGTGGATTTGACAGAATGATTGATATCTGGGGTGCTGACCACCACGGATATGTCGCAAGGGTAAAGGCTTCTTTAGAGGCTTTAGGTTATAACCCTGATAAATTGGAAGTTCTTTTAGGACAGCTCGTAAATCTTGTTATCAACGGAAACGAAGTAAGAATGGGTAAACGTAAAAATATGGTTACTCTTGAAGATTTGGTTGACGAAGTCGGAGTTGACGCTACAAGATTTTGGATGTCTATGAGAAATATTGATACAACTTTAGATTTTGACATTGAACTTGCAAAAACAAATACCGATGAAAATCCTGTATTCTATGTTCAATATGCACATGCAAGAGCTTGTTCAATATTGAGAAATGCAATTTCAGAAAAAATAAATACAGAAACAGGTGAAAAATCTCCTGCACCAATGAGTGAAGAAGAACTAAATGCTTTATTCAGTAATTTTAATTCAACTTTAGTTCTTCCGACAATTGATACAGCAAGAAAGTTAATTCTAAAATTAGAAGAATATAAATCAGTTATTAAAAATTCAGCAGAGCAAAGACAGGTTTACACAATTTGCAGATATGTTCAGGAACTCGCAAGTGAATTCCATTCTTTCTACAATGCAAACAGAGTAATTTCTGATGATAAAGAAATGATGAAAGCAAGACTCTCACTTGTTTGGGCAGTAAAAACAGTTTTGAGAAATGCATTGGAAGATATATTATCTGTTAGTGCTCCTGAAAGGATGTAGTTTGAGATAATATTTCATATATTCTTTCAAGATTTTCTTCTACGACAAGTTTTGAACGTAGTTGTTTTGCATTTTCAAATCCTGACAGGTAATACGGATAAAATTTTCTCATAAATTTTATACCGACATTTTCGCCTCTGAGTTTTATTTCCTCATCGAGATGAAATTTTAGCATTTTAATACGCTCCTCTAGCGGAGGGACTGGGAGCTTTTCACCGTTTGCAAAATAATGTTCAATTCTTCCGATTAGTGTCGGATCGCCTAATGCCCCCCTACCAACTGCAACACCGTCTGCACCCGAAAGCTCAAGACATTTTATTGCATCTTCGATTGATGTAATATCACCGTTTGCAAAAACCGGAATATCAACATTTTCTTTCAAAGCTTTTATTTTTGACCAATCCGCATGGCCTGAATACATTTGAGAACGAGTTCGTCCGTGAATTGTTATAAAATCAGCTCCGGCATTTTGCATAGCCTGTCCAAATTCAACATAGTTCATTTCGTCAGCAGTATAACCTAAACGAAATTTAACGCTAACAGGCTTATCTGTACCGTCTTTCACAGCTTTGACCAAATCTGCTGCGAGCTCAGGTGTGCGCATTAAAGCTGCTCCGTCTTGACCGCCTACAACCTTTTTAACCGGACAGCCCATATTTATGTCAATCATATCTGCATATTGAGTTAAAAATTCAGCCGCCTGTTTCATCATATGAGGTTTATGCCCGCTTATTTGATATGATATAGGTGAATGATTTTTGTCACGCTTTAAAATTTCGACACCGCTTCTGCCATTAAGAGTTTGCGCCAAATATTCGGAACTTATCATTTCAGTAGTTAATAAGCAGTTTTTTGAATATTTTCTGACAAGACTTCTCAACACATAATCAGTTATACCTGCCATCGGAGCAAGTGAAATTTTGCTTTGTATGAGAGTTTTTACAACTTCGCTATTTGACATACGGGGCTAACTCGTTAATTCTGGTTTTTGCATATTTTAAGAAATCATCATCTTCAGAATAAGTTGCAGTGAATGCTTTGTAGTAATTCATTGCATCTTTATATTTTTCAAGCATATCATAATCAACACCTATCAAATAATTTATGATTAATAATTCAGGATTGACTGATATGGCTTTTTTATAATCTGCAATAGAGTCCTGATATTTTTTCTGCGCATCGTATATCATACCTCTGTAATAAAGTGCATATGAATTTTTTGGTTCTAAAGTAATAATTTTGTTCAAAAGTTCAAGACTTTCATCATATTTTTCTGCATCGAACAATGATATCGCTTTATCCAAATTTTGCGAAGTAATCTGAGCTTCTATATTTTCTAACAACTCTTTTGCAGGCTTGTTTGTTTTATTCAAGGTTAATGCTTTTTCGGCATAAGATTTTGCATTTTGAATATCTTCTTTTTCTGCATAAAGAGCAGCTATATAATAAGCGATATCCGAATTTGTAGGTGCAAGTTCAAAAGCTTTTATATAATATTCAACTGCCTTGTCATTGTCGCCCATATTTTGATATGCAGATGCAACCCCGAGCATTGTATCGGATGTTGCCGGCGTAATTGAAAGGTATTCCGCAATCGCACTTTCATAATTCTTATCGTTATAATACTTTGCAGCAGTATCAAGCTTTATGTTTGTAGCCTCTGCTGTGAGATTTTTTGTCGTTTCCCTAATTTGTGCATTATCAGGGAATTTATTTGCCGCTTTTTCAAGAATTTCAATAGCTTCCGTATATTTTTGATTTTGACCTTGAGCTATCGCTAAGTTTACATATACTTCAGGATTGTCGGATTTTATCTTTAAAACTTCATTATACATTGTTATAGCATCATCTATTTTACTTTGTTTGTGCAAATCCAACGCATAATTATACAATATATCCGCAGAACTGTTTGGGCTGTTTTTCTTTACATACTCAACAAATTCAGGAATTGTCATTGTGTCACGTACAGCACTAATCATTTCATTTTGAATTGTTTCATTATTAGGATCTTTTACCAATAATTTCTTGTAAAGTTCTGACGCTTCTTTCGTCTTGCCTAATTTTGTCAGACACTGAGCTTTATATAAATTAGCCTCAATATTGTCAGGATACAAAATAAGTATTGAATCATATGCAGTAATTGCAGTTCTATAATCACCCTTTTGCTGATATAGAGTACCGACATTTATTCTTGTGGTTACATTTGAGGGATCTAAATATTCAGCTTTTGAATAATACTTTAAAGCTTCGTCGTAATTCCCTTGTTTTTGCATTATTGCTCCAAGATTTGAAGCTATATTTGCATCATTTGGAGAGTCTTCCAATTTCCTTTTGTAGATTCTTTCAAGAGAATACAAAAGCTCTTTATTATCGGTTGTTTTTGACAAAATATAATTGTATTCATCAACCGCATCATCTTCTTGTCCCTGTTTATCCAAAATTTTTGCGTAAGACATTCTCAGTTGAACATCACTTGGAGCTACAGATACAGCTTTTTTATAATACTCCGCAGCTTTACCTTCATTTCCGAGCAGCTTCATAATGTCACCAATCTGCTGAAAACTGTCTTTAATATATGCAGTATCGCTTAGCGTTTGGTTGAATTCATACCCTGCAGCTGCAAAATTACCTTCTGCACGAAGTTGTTTTGCTTTTTCGTAGCGATTTTTTGCGGAAGTATCAAAATCCATTGCACTAAGGCATTTATTCAAATTCGATGTAACCTGGACTATTGCCTGAGTTGAATTTTTTGCCTGATTTGCTGTCGGATAATATATTAAATAAAATAGTGCCGCTCTGTAGTCATCTGCAGCTTTTGAATAATCGTTTTCTTTTGTTGCGTAGTACAAGCCTCTTGAACAATACGCATTAATAAGATTTATGCGGGCTGAATTATCAAGATAATTTATACGTAAAGCACTTTTAAACTCTGTTATAGCTCCGGAATATTGATAATTTGTCAAATATTTTTGTCCTAATTCAAAATGTTCCTGAAAGCCAGCAAACGCCGGTAATGATAGTGATAATAAACAAACAAAACTTGCGAGTTTCTTCATATAAAGTTCCCTCTTTGCCACATTTTAATGTATTTATTTTTACATGAACATAGACATTTTACTATATTTTGTAACAAAAAAAGAACCGCTTTTGTTAAGCGGTTCTTTTGTCGTAGAAGTTAAATAATTTTTTTAAATATCAGTAATAGAAACAAATGTCATAACGTCATCAAACAACATTTGTAAGGGTAATGTCATGTCAAAATCCATAAACTCACCATTGTTAACTTCAAAAGATACTTTTTGAATGTCAGTCATGTTTTCGTCTGTAATCATAAATAACTCCTTATTCTTATGTATTTGTATTCGGTAAATTTTTATAAAACTTTAATTGCGTATTTCTGTAAAAGTGGCTGGAAGTCTTATAAAAAGTGGATATAAGGCAATATTAATTTGTTTTTACATTTTGTTACATAAGTTTTTAAGTTAATAATAGTGGCTTTTTTTCAATTTTATGATAATATATAAGTCGTTAACAGAATATAGGAGATACGACAATAGCACCAAATGACAACAAAAACGCTAATAAAGCGATAATGAATGAAAGAATAAGAGCAAAAGAAGTCAGATTAATTGATCAAGAAGGCAATAATCATGGGATTATATCAACATCAAAAGCTTTACAAATGGCATATGATGCAGAGTTAGACTTGGTTCTTATAAACCCTAATCAAGAACCCCCTGTAGCTAAAATTCTTGATTATGGCAAATACAAGTACGAATTGGAAAAAAGAGCAAAAGAAGCTAAGAAAAAACAACATACTGTTGATATTAAAGAAATAAAAATTCGTTACAAAATAGATACGCATGATTATCAGGTGAGAATTAAAAGTATTGAAAAATTCATTGCTCAGGGAAATAAAGTAAAAATTGTTGTCATGCTCAGAGGACGTGAAATGCAACATTCAAATCTTGCTTTTGATTTGGCAAATAAGTTTTTAAAAGACATGGAAAACATGCCGGTTGTAATTGAGAAAAAACCACAACTTGAGGGCAGAAACGTTACTCTGTATGTAGCTCCGCAAAATTCTTAGTAAACCCTTGATTAAAAATTTTTAGCAAATATAATAAACATATGCACTGTGTGCAATGTTAGCTCCCCCAGTGGAGACGACAGTCGGAACGGAGTCCATATTTCAGTAGAGCTTGCTCTACCAACTCCAGAAAAAATTTAATAGAAAGTGTGCCGCGTTAGCTCCCCCAGTGGAGACGATAGTCGGAACGGAGTTCAAATTTCAGTAGAGCTTGCTCTACCAACTCCAGAAAAAATTTAATAGAAAGTGTGCCGCGTTAGCTCAGTTGGTAGAGCAAGGGACTGAAAATCCCTGTGTCCTTGGTTCGATTCCGAGACGCGGCACCACTACTAAAAGGACCTTACAAAAGGTTCTTTTTTTATGTATTTAGTGAGCCTTGTCTCGGAGGTAGTGTCTTTGCACAACCCTCTCGGGTAATCTGACATTTAGTCAGATTTCCCTGCGGCAGAGTGAGTGTAGTTAGACGAGTAGTACGGTTTTGTCAGTTTGACTATTTTATTTCCTAAAACTCGCTCGTTGTAGGTGGTTTGCTGGTCGGAAGTACAACTTTACCCAAAAACCGATTTACTCACTTTTACTCATTATTTACTCTCACCGCTCGCTCACTTTCCAATAATATTGGTAGACTGAAGTCTACCCTACAGACTAAATCGTTTTGAGTAATATCTGTCCATTTATTTTTTTAATACTTCAATTCCACCGCCAACAAGTTGTACTTGTACAAGTTTTGGCTTATTTGCTTTATTTCTGGAATATTTATAAGGTTTTTCTAATTCGACAACTTTAATGTCTAAAAGCTTACGACCTTGCAAACTGTAATAATATTTATAACCGTTTTTTGTTATAATAATTTTATCATGTTCTTTATCAATTTCTATGATTCTTGCGTTATTTCCGTGATGAGTTTTTTTAAAACCGTTTGCTGTTTGTTCGTACAACGCAATGGGTTCATCATCCATATCCGTTCTTAATATTCTTAGTATTGGTGTAGTATTAGGCTCAGCTACATAAGTAGTGCCATTAGCTCTTTGAATGAATGGGCAACAATCATAACCTATTTTATCTTTTTTGCCAAGTTTTAATGTTGGAATAATTTTTGAAAATTTTTCTCTGAAATCATCCATTTCCTCAAAAACTCTTGCGCTTATTCTTGCACTTTTATTTACAGAATTGTATGTTTTATCTATATATGCTTGTTCTCTTCTCGCCGCTTCATCTCCTACTATTGTTCTGTATTGGTCATTCAATGCTTCTAACTCTGGATTTTTAGGATTTAATCTTGCTTCAATGATTTCTGAACTAACGGGAGTTTTTGAGTACTTTGATTTTTTCAAATTTGCGACATATTGTTGATTATTTGCTTTTTTAGCTTCAAATTCTTCAAATGCTTCGGCACTATGTCGTGCACTTTTATTTATTTTCTGGTATGTTTTATTAAAATACTTATCTTCTTTTTCGATTGCAATACGAATTTGTTTTTCTGATTCAATTTCTTTTTGAGCTTTTTGAAGGACTTTTTGACGTTCCATTTCTACAGCTTCTTTAGCAATTTTTTCTGCTTTTTTTGCTTTCCCTTTTTGAATATTTTTTACAATTGCTATTCCTGCAATAGCAGCAGTAGCAAGAGCTGTTGCACCAAGCATATATTTTGTAGATTTGCTTAATTTTTCATTATCAGACTCTTTATTATCACTAATGTTAATATAACTTTCTTTGTTTTGGTCAGAAGTAAAACTTAATTTATTTGTTATACTAATTGCATCTATTTTTGTCATAATCTACCATGAAACTACAATTCTACACATACATAATAAAACAATAATAAAGAAAAATTTGCTTTATTATTATGGTAATGTAAATTTATGTAAAATCGGATACATTTTCTCCGACAAATTTGATATTATTTTTGTACTTCTGAAAAAAATGTTGCCAAAAATCTCAAACCATCTGTCTAACGAAACCATACCATCTGTCATTTTACATAGTATAAGCGGTTTTGCTTTCATTTTGCTCACATTTCGTCATTTGTAAATACTCCGTCTAATTGCTGTAACGCATTGTTTATCATGCATAATTTAAAAATGAAACGACTAAACCCAGATAAATTGCAAAAATAATTTCTATTATGTTATTGTATTTGTCTAGTTGGTGCTGTTCATAAAATTTGATATTTTATTTTTATAAAGTTCACTATTTATAGCGGTTTTGGCGGTCGGAAGTACAACTTTACCCCAAAAACCGATTTACTCACTTTTACTCATTATTTACTCACACCGGTCGGCTACTTTCCAATAATAGCGGTAGACTGAAGTCTACCCTACCGACTTTTAAAATATTTTTACGAAATTTATAAATTTTGCTACAATAAAAATATAAGAAAAGACGGGAAAAATATTTTCCCGCCAGAAATAACGAAATTATAAGTATAAAACTTTATTATATTTTATTAGTCTGTGCGCTCGTACATTAACTCGTATAGGGTTTAGGCCTTATTTTTACGTTTTAAATTTCTTTTATTGATTTCATATTCTTTTTTACTGTACTTGTACTAACAAAAATTGTTTTGCCAATTTCTTTATTTGTGTGTCCTTTACATACATATTGCATTATTTTTCGGTTGTTAATTGTTTTTATAATGTCTCCTTTTATTTATTTTTGTTTGTACTTTTTATTGATAATTTTTATGCAGCTTTTTTATAGTTTTTATTTTTAAAATTATTCAGAGTTATTACTCTCTCTCCACGCGCGCAAGGTTTTGAGCAATTCTGAATTTTATTTTTATGCCTAAAATTGTCAAAATTTTGTGATTATTTTTATTTTCTACTGAAAAAATTTGTTTGAAAAAATTTTCTTTACGCAAGTTTACTAACAAACTTTTATATTTACCAGATAAAATAAATTGTGCGTATTTTCTTTTATTTCTTACTAGATATTTAGGGAAAAAACTATCTAATTTAACTGGAACTAATTCATGGTCATGGAATTTTCTACTATCTATAAGATTTTTTATAAATTCTTCGTTTATATGTTTTCCTCCTTCGCATTGCGAATGAAATTTTATAAGCTTTCGTTTCATATCCCCAATATAAGAGAAATGCCAACCTGCATGAGAAATATGTTCTTGTTTAGGACCATAATATAAACGAACTTTCGTTAATGTTGTACCTTCATTAACATTGTTATCTATAGCATAATCAATAATTTCATCATCCAAAATAGATTTTAAATTTTTATATGACAACACTTTTGTGCCATGTGTCCAAGGATAATCTTTTAAGTACATATTCATATAAAAATTAAAGAAATCAGAGTCAAGCGCTGTTATTTTATTTTTATTATAGTATTTTTTTATAAACTCTGGGCGAGGTATTTCATCCAAATCCGAAATCATAATAATATCGTCATCATTACAGCTCTTTAATCCATTTATAATAGAATTTCTTTGTATATTCTCAATAGTCCATTGTTCTAATTTGTAAGGAAATTTATCAACAACTATATGAATAATTTTATGGTTAAATTTTTTAAAGAGATTTTTATTTTCTTCATAGTATAAAATTTTATCATCATTTTTATGAGTTTTTGTTGATTCTGAAAGAACAAAATAATCTACATATTTATCTAATGTATTTAGGCGTAATTCTAGCAATTCCAGCTCATTAAAAAAAGTAAAACAATCATATATCATATTTTCTCCTTTGATAACTATTTTTGTTTTTTAAATTTTAACCGTAATCCCGCAATAGTAATGATTTTATGTGATTTATCTTTTGAATTTTTTATAGAAAATATTTTTTGCAAAATATTTGAACCACATTTAACCTCTTTGAAAGTCTTTATGCTATATTCACGCGCTATTGTTGAAATATAGTCATTTGTTTTTATGATAGGCGCAAGTTCTTTTAAATATATTGGTTTAAATTGTTTTCGCCCTTTTTTATCTAATCGTTCGTAATTCCAAGTATATGTTTCAATTTTTAGAGAATTTATAATAGTCATAAATTCTTTGTTATCAGCATATCTTTTTTCAAGTTCATGCATTTCGTCACATATACAAAAGATTTTAGAATTACTTTTGACACTGGAATTTTCATTATCAATTCGATAGTAGTTATAGACTTTATCAATAAACATAGCTCTATCTGCAGATAGAAAAACTTTTACCCAAAAACTAGTATCCTGAAATGATGCGCCGGAAGTTTCTAAAAAGCGAATATCATTTTTTAATAAAAATTCTTTTTTATAAATAGCAGACCAAATACTTGCACCCATATTAAATGCAATTGCATATAAATTTGGTTTTATAATTTTGTTGCATATTTGAGAATCTGCAAAACATCTATTCAAATCAAAACTTTCTTTTGGATATGATTTATAATTATAAAAACTTCCTTTAACAAAATCCAAATTATTGTTAGATGCAAGCTTATATAAATTTTCATACATATCCAGTCCGATAAAATCATCCGGTTCAACAATTCCTATATATTCACCTGTTGCATTATCGAGTCCAACATTCATAGAAGCTCCGTAGCCGGAGTTCGATTTGTTTATTATTTTTATTCGGGAATCATTTTGTGCATATTCTTCCAAAATTTGCAAACTTGAATCTGTAGAACCATCGTTTACACATATTATTTCTATATCCTGTAGTGTCTGATTAACAACAGAATCAAGACATTGTCTTAAATATTTTTCAACATTATATACAGGTATAATTACACTTATCATATTGAACTCCTTATTTGATTTTTTATACTAATTTTTAGTCCTAAGATAAAAAATGTAGTTCTTTCTTTATCTATAATTAGAAGAAAAAAGAATTTTAAAATATTAAGTTTAAAAAATTTTAGAATGAATTTAATTTTAGAATTTGTATGATTTAAACTTTTAACAGTATTAAAAAATCCCTTTAATTTGTAGAGTTTAGTCGCCAATATATCGAATTTTGTATTTAAAAATTTTTTATATTTTTTCTCTAATTTATGCTTATAAAATAAGTTAATCATTTCAACGCATTCATACCAAAAAACAGGAGTTTTTACGCCATTAACAGTTACCGAATCTTCATTATAAGTATGATATCTATAAAAGGGCTCATTAAATAATCTATAGCAATAATCTTCTGATTCTGCTACATTCCTCATATAATCAATTACTTCCGGATAATATGGGAGGTTATCTTTAACATTAGAATGATCATATAATTTAAAATAGCCTTTTTTATGTATCCATTTTATATTTAAAATTGATGGATTTTTTATCCACATATCAAAATAATTATCTTTAGTTATATCAATATAATGAGAGTCAAATTTTGAAATAAGATTATCATACTGGTCAATATAGCAGCCACAAATACCCCAAAAATTTTTATTTATATCTAAACTATTTATTTTTTCATTCATATTTTCTAAAACTTTTTCATTATATAATTCGTCATCTGAATCAAGCGAAAATATGTAATCTCCATCTGTTTTATAATATATTTCCCTTATTGTTTCCGCTTTCCCTCTATGTTCAAATTTGAAATATATAATAGGAAAATAAGCTTTATTTTTTAAATTATTTATTAAAATTTCGGTTTCGTCTGTTGAACCATCATCCCCAATTATCCACTCGAAATTTTTATAAGTTTGCACTTTTAAAGATTCATAAGCCCTTTGTAAAGTATGAACCCTATTATACGTTGGCGTTATTATCGAAAACATATTTTCTTTATATTTATTTCTCATTTTTTATTCCCCTTTTTATTGCAAACTTAAATCCTAAAAATCTAATAATTCTGTGTTTTTCTGTATCAATTATTGAAAATAAATAATCCCTAAATTTTAATTGTCGTAATTCTGGAGCCCAACTTGCATAATAATGATGAATTGCATAATTAGGTTTATTTTTTGCTGCTTTACAAAAATACCACCAAGGATAAATCATACAATTTTCCTCAAAACTTACAGGAATTTTTATATCTAACATTGAATTAAATTTATATTCTTTCTTGAAAAAAGCACAAAATCTTTGAGGATTTGGAGTCATATCAAAACTTCCATCAGATTGTAAAAAATGTATATTTTCATATTCTTTAAGTATTTTTATTATTTTTTCATTATTTTTAGTTACTCCTATTAAACCAGCATTAAAATTAATTATTTCATTCCAATTTTCAAGACCTATAAAAAAATCAAGATTTAGAAATTGATCAATACTTGCAGTTAATTCAGTATCTGTATCAAGATAAATTCCACCATATTTGTTTAGAACATACAATCTTATATAATCTGATACAAATGCATACTTCTTGGCTTCCATAGCCTCCTTGACATAGTCAACATCAATTTCATCTAAAATTTCATTGCCCCATTCCATTATTTCGTAATCTGGACAATATTTTTTCCAACTTTTTATGCATTTTTGAACTATTCTTGGTTTTTTATTATTACCTACCCAAACATAATGTATTATTTTTGGTATTGTCATTTCTTTATCTCCATTTTATCCTGCAAAGCACCTAAAAAGCACACACTTAATCATCTTTTTGGGTACTTTTAGTTCTTTTATCTTATAAATTTGATTATTCGCAATTTTATTTATTCTGCTTTTTTCGTACAAATCACCTGTTTGCTCAACAATATATTGAGCAATTTGCAGAGATTCTTTTAAAATTTGAGGCAAATATAACAGAGAATATTTAATTGCAAGTTTTATGTACCGTATAAATAAACTCTCAAAAAAGCACTTATAAGATACTATCAAATTATTTTTGTTATAAAAATTGAATAATTCTTTCATGCAGTAGATGTGGTCAATACCTTTTTTATTGTTCTTATTCAGGCTGCTCATTATCGAATTTTTTCGAATAAGATATGAATAAAATCTGTCATTCAAATAATACCCGTAATTAGATATCGACAAATAACTATAGGTAAATACACAATCCTCAAACAAAAGTCCGACAGGAAAACGCAACGAATATTTATCTATAATGCTTTTTCTGAAAATTTTATTCCAAGCGTAAACAGGAGTCTGATACATTATATTTTCACAAATTTTAATCTTGCCTGACAATTTTGGGTTTACATCTTTATCTTTAATTTTTGTTTTTACATCGGACTCAAAATTCAGAAATATACCAAAATTTACAAAATCAACATCATTTGTAAAGTTTTTTAAAATAGTTTTTAACGCATTATCACTCAAAAAATAATCATCCGAGTCTAAAAAAGAAATAAATTCCCCTATAGCGTTTGCAAGTCCAGTATTTCTTGCTCCAGATAAACCCTGATTTTCCTGCGAAATAACTTTTATCCTTTTGTCATGCCCTGCATATTCCTCTAAAATTTGCAAAGTTGAATCAGTAGAGCCGTCATTGATGCAAATTATCTCAATGTCTTTTAGTGTCTGGTTGATTACACTATTCAAGCATTGTCTCAAATACTTTTCCACGTTATAGCATGGGATTATTACGCTTATTTTTGGCTTCGTTACTTCCATCAATACTCCAGATTCTGTGGCGTTATTATTGTAGTTAATCAAGCACCATTTAGATATTGCCCAAATGGCTAGTTTTAGAACCGCAACAATGATAAGAAAATGATATGACATCAAACTGCATTGTCAAGTGAAAAGATTTAACAATTATGGCATGATACTACATTATAATCGATTTGAAAATATTTTATAATTCTATAAAAGGCGGTGAAATGGAAATTATAAAAAAGTGTTTTGGCGAACAACTCAAAACATGTCGCAAGATCAAAAATCTAACTCAAGAAAAGCTGGCAGAACTGGTAGGCATAAATCTTCGACAACTCGCAAGAATTGAATCCGGAGAAAGTTTTATTACCGCTGAAACTTTATATAATTTGTGTACAGTTTTGGAAATATCCCCGAAACTATTATTTGATTTTAATATAGAAGATGAAACTTTAATGACAGGTTCCGGAAGTAAAGTGAATTTAAAAGTCATTAGGAATGGTAATCTTATACAGTTGGTCAATAGTAAAATTTCAAACGACAGTGAAATTAACGAAAACCTCGATTTTGATAACAGAATGCTTAAGGTTGCTCGAAATATAAATAAAGATGTAGTTGTTGAAGAATTAAAAAATGGATCAACCTATCAAACAAAAATCTATAAACCTGACGGAAATATCGAGGTTTCCTGCAATGATAATGATGAAAAAATTTATAATAAACTGATAAATGATATAGATTGCATAAAAAATGATAAAAATAAAATTAATTATATGTCTTTAGCTTTTGATTCTCTGACTAGTAGAAAAGCACTTGATGAATTAAAATCAATGATTAAAGGTATTGAACTTACTTTAGATTAGCTTTACTTTAAATTTTTTGTACAAAATCTAACAAGATTTTGTGCAGGAATTGAAAGTGAGTAGGTTGTGGTAAATGTTCATTTACCGCAACAAGAATAAATTGTTTCGGTAATAGAATATTTGTACCTTTTTATACATTTCATGCGATTTTATATGATAGATTAAAACCGTGAAAATAATGTAAAAATGGATTTTACTCCGCAAATATTACACAAAGAATTTCCGTCATCGGCAAAATTCCCGTGTATAATTAATAAACAAATTTGATTTTTGCCGATAATATGTTATACTTATATTATGAAATATTTTTCAGTAAGCGAAATTGCAAAACTATGGAATATATCAGAAAGGTCTGTTCGAAATTATTGTGCACAAGGTAAAATCCCTGATGCATTTTTAACAGGAAAAACTTGGAATATTCCCGAAAATGCAATAAAACCGGATAGAAAAAACAAACATGTTGATAAGCTAAAAACACTTTTGGATATTTTAAAAAGTGAAATGAACAATAAAATAAAAGGTGGTATTTATCATAAAATTCAAATAGATTTAACCTATAATTCAAATCATATTGAAGGGTCAAAATTAACTCATGACCAAACAAGGTATATTTATGAAACAAATTCAATAGGAATTGATGAAAGTGCTGTTGATATTAATGATATTATGGAAACGGTTAATCATTTCAGATGTATTGACCTTATTATAGATAAAGCAAATTCGCAAATTTCAGAAAGTTTTATTAAAAAATTACATTTCATTTTAAAAACAGGAACAAAAAGTAGCAATAATGAAAGATTGGTAGTAGGTGATTATAAAAAATTTCCGAATATTGTAGGAAATATGGAAACTACAAAGCCCGAAGATGTTACAAAAGAAATGCAAAAGCTATTAAAAAGCTATAATACATATAAAACAAAAAATTTAAACGAAATTTTAGATTTTCATTATAATTTTGAAGCAATTCACCCATTCCAAGACGGAAACGGCAGGGTTGGTCGTTTGATAATGTTTAAAGAATGTCTTAAAAATAATATAGTACCTTTTATAATAGATGATGAAATAAAATTATTTTATTATCGAGGTTTAAAAGAGTGGAAAAAAGAAAAAGGATTTTTAATTGACACTTGCTTATCGGCACAAGACAAGTTTAGGGCATATTTAGATTATTTTAAAATTGATTATCAAAAATAAAAATGATATTAAAAAATACAAAACTTACAAAGGTTTGTGCGCTTAAAATCCGCACTAAATCAATATAATGTATTTGATATTTATGCATATAATTCAAAGCAAACGCTTTTTCCTATTAACTACGCCCGAAGAGATTCGTCTTGCGGCGCTCGCCATCGTCGTGACTCTGCTTGCACCTTATATGTCCTGCGGACAGCCTATCAATAAGGCGCAAGCCCCCGCACTCCGCTCACAGGTCGCTCGAACTCCAATAAGAGTTCTTATTGTAAACTACCACTTCAAATGATTATTTGTTTCACTTAAAAAGATTATTTGTTGGAATTTTATGCGATTAATTTTATTGTAACAAATTTTATTTTTTATTTTACAATTAAGCAATTTCGTTGAATATAAATACTTTATATAGATATAGGGGATTTTTAATGAAAATATTACAAAAATTGTTATGTTCAATTGCTGAGAAACGAGGTTTTTCTTTTCTATCAGAAGACATATTTCCTAGTATTGGAAAATTATTAAGAAAATCTTCAAATAAAGGTGTTACGAAATTAGTTCCATATAACCCTAGGATGAGGCAAAAATCAATATTTATTAATGCTGATGATATGGAAAGAGGCACTCTAAAAACAATTGAAAATATGATTGATCAAACTCCTATTTATTGTGCAAAAACTTATTCTAGAACATTAAGGCAAATAGAAAAATTAAAGTATAGAAAAGCTAAAACTATTGAAGAAGCAAAAGAATATGCCACAAAAATGTTAGGAATAAAATCATACGATATACCAGATGTAGAAGTTGCAAATCAAATAAATCTTTCAATGACAAATGCAATAAAGAAATCTAGAGGTAGGATAAAACTTCCAGATAAAGTTGAATATACCTCAATTATTACTGGTGATAAAAAATTTACCTCTCTAGATTGTCCCGCTCAAACATTATGGCACGAAAATACAAATGAAGTAGTATTACAAATAAATAAAGATTATTTTGATAATATTGATAATGCAATAAACAATTATTTAAATAGATACAAATTAAGTGGTCAATTAACCCAAGACTCAAAGGGAAAAGATTGTATAAAGTTAATCACTTCCTACAAATATGACAATACACTTAACAGATATTATCGTCTTTATAAACAAGGGAAATTAACAACAAAAGCTAAAATAGATTTTGATAATTTATTGCAAAAAGCATCATATGAAGAAAAAGCTTTATTAGCATCTAAAGATTCACTAATAGACTATTTAAAACAAAAAAGAGGTATTGATTTAAGCCATTTAACGGATAAAGAATATATGGCTAAAGCAAGAGAACTACTTTTAGACATTAGGAATAAGGACAAAATGGTTTTAACTGCAAATGCATTTGAAACAAAGAATGCAGTTGGTTTAGATGCTCATGTTTTGCATGAACTTGGACATTCAACGCACTTCCGGGAAATTAATTTTGCAGATTACGAAAAAGATGTAGAGGGAGTCTTTAATCCAGAAGAAATTTTAACGGCATTAAAAATTACTCCATATGCAACAAAAAATAAAGGAGAGCTTATAGGCGAATATATAAAAGGTAGGCTATCTGGGGATAAATATTCTTCTGATGTTGATGATTTATTTGAAAAATGTTTCAAGTCACAATTTCATGTATATGTATAAAATAAGAAATTATAACTTATTTATAAAAATTTCCAACCAAGAAAAATTTTGAACTTAAAAATATAAAATTTTTAATTCAACAAAACCAACGAAAAATCGTTTCAAGCGTACAAAATGCCGGAAAGATGCAAAATCGCTAAAACTCTTTTGTGGACAGAATTAGGACACAAATGGGAATAATTTAGACTTATTGGTTCAAAAAAAGGACTTTCAGGACAGCTGAAACGATTTTTTATTGGTTACTTCCAACCGTAGAAACCTTTTCACACAGGCGATCTGACCAAAAATAATCATATTAGGCGTACAAATCATCTGAGGTGAAAAATAACACTTATCTACATTCAACCATAAATTAATAGACACCCTTTATGGGTGTCTATTTATTTACGCCCGAAGAGATTCGAACTCCCGACCTTTTGGTTCGTAGCCAAACGCTCTATCCAGCTGAGCTACGGGCGCATATATTAATTTGTTATTTTCTGCGTGTTCGCTTTGTTTCGCTACAGTTATTATTCTATATTAAAAAGATTTTTTTTCAAGTTGTTTTTGTCCCGAAATTCTAGATCTATAGTTATTAATTCGTTACAATTTGATTGCTTTTGCCTTTAATTATATAATATTAATGGCGAGTAATACGTATGAAAAAGCTAATTTTACTGTTCATAATATGTATATCATTTATAATCTCATTTGCCCTTAAAGGAAATGCGGAAGGTATTTTCAAAATTACTAGTGCCAATTTTGATACTTCTAATTCAATGTTTGTTATTTCTGCAAATGATACGACTGCTGATTCCCCAATAGCAAATGATATAAAACTGGTAAAGCTGGACGGACGTGCATATTTTGATATAAATTCATCAGTAATTACAATCCCAAAACAAGATTGGATTTTTCAAACCGGTCATATTAAAGAGATTAAAATTAGTCAATTTTCAAACAATCCCTGTACTGTTCGTGTAGTGATATTTCACGATAAAGATTTTAACCCGTCTGATATCCAGTTCCTGAGAATTAAAAATCATATTATAGTAAAATTAAAAAATACTACCATATGTAACAATTCATACTATCAAAATACATACAGAGATGAGCATTCCTCCTCCAGCGATTTTTATGAATATTTGACGGTTGCAACTCCTATCTCTCAAGCCGGTGATAACATAGTCGGACAAATTCAGGATGCATTTAATACATCTGCAGAACAGCTTTTTGCAAAAAAAGAACTCAGGCTTAATACCAAATTTTACATAAACAATATTAGTACAAAACAAAACGGTGTTTTAATAAACGGATTTGGTTCTGTTACGGTAGAAAGACCGCTAATTTTACAAAAACCTTCACGTATTGTTTACGACTTGCCAAATACTTTAGTTGATTCAAAACTTCGTAATAGAGAGTTTAAGATAAATGAAAGCGAATCGGTCAAAATTGGTCAATTTTCGGTTAACAAAGCTCGAATTGTTATAAATACTGAAGACGTAAGTAATTATATTCCGATATATTCAAGTGATAACCAATCTTTTATTATTGCAAATTATGCAAAACTCAATAATACAACGCTTTATAATAATTCAAGCAATATTAACGGCTACATCAAAGAAAAAAACGGAGATTTAACAGAATCTTTAATATTAAAGTTTGAGGCTCCTGTAGTGCATGGGTTGGATAGGTATAATGACAGGCTTATCTTGTATCTTTATAATGTTTCTAAATATAGCGATGAAAAATTTAAAGAGACGTTTAAAAACACATTTTTTGAAAATGCATCAATTAATTTGATGCCTAAAATAGGGCTAAAATTAACGATACCGTTGGAACAGGATTCTATAGTTAGCTCCTATTTAGGCTCAGATGCAAGAACAATAAAAGTTACCGTAAAACAGGTGGAAAAGAAAACCGAAAGACCAAAATATGTAGAAACTCCAATAGTACTAAACCCTGACATGACTATATCTTCTAAAAAAAGAGATAGCGGCAAACAATTAATTGTACTTGATGCTGGACATGGCGGTTCTGATTGCGGGGCAATAGGCGGAGGAATATACGAAAAAAACATAACGCTTGATGTAGCAAAAAGGGTACAAACTCTATTAAAACAAAAAGGTTATGATGTTGTTATGACAAGAGATGATGATTCTACTGTTTCGCTAAAAGACAGGGTTAATATAAGTGAAAACAATTCGCCTGATATATTTGTCAGCATTCACGTAAATTCAAGTGTTAAACCGGAAATCACAGGTTTGGAAACTCATTATTATCATCAGGAAAGTTTGAGCCTTGCTCAAACAGTGCATGCTTCCCTTGCAAGTATCGTTCAATCACCAAACAGAGGTTTGTTTAAATCTAAATTTTATGTTATAAATCATACTACATCACCTGCAATTTTGATTGAAATCGGATTCATATCTAATGCAGATGAGAGAGCACAATTAATCAGTGAAAAAAGGAAGCAGGATACTGCAAAATCAATAGCAGATGGAATACAAAAATACTTACAACAGCATAAATAATAAACGCCCAATTGCATTTTTCGATTCTGGTGTAGGCGGCTTAACAGTTTTTGAAAAAGTAAAAAAACTTTTGCCAAATGAAAATTATTTGTATTTTGGTGATACAAAAAATATGCCGTATGGTGAAAAATCAAAAGATCAACTTTTGGAATTTGCGGATAAAATTTTTAGATTTTTTGAAAAGCACAATGCAAAAGCTGTTGTTATGGCTTGCAATACAACGTCCGCTGTCACTTATGAAACACTAAAAGACAATTACAATTTTATAGTATATCCTATTATACAATCGGTTTGTGCAACAATAGCAAAACTTGAAAACGTAAACAAATTAGGAGTAATCGCAACTCCTGCGACAATTAAATCAATGGCATATTCAAAAGAAATCGCAAAATATAATAAAGATATTAAAGTTTATGAACTTGCGGCTCCAAATTGGGTAAGAATTGTTGAAGAACATAGGATAAATTCACCCCAGAGCATTTTACAGGTTCAGGAAATTATTGAACAAATGCTTGAACATAATCCTGACAAAATAGTATTAGCCTGCACTCATTACCCTTATTTGATAGATGTATTAAAGAAATTTGCACCTGAGGATATGTTTATAGATCCGTCTGTTTATTTTGCTCAAAATATTAAGCAAGACCTTACAAGAAGAAACTTGCTTAATAATGAACAGGAATATGAAAAATTTTATGTAAGTTCTGATCCTCAGAATTTTAAAGAAGTATCGGATATATTTCTTAAAACATCAATACTTCCGTCTTTATTGCCTAATTTATAGGCAGTAGAGATATTTGAAATGTATTTTGTTATATTAATTCTTATTGGATCAACATTTATTTCTTTGAATAAATCATAGCATCCTCTTTGTATCCTGTTTTCTAAAAAGAATTAACCAAAAGTGCATTATTTTTTTATATCAGATAATTTCATTCCAGTTACACTAAATTGTTGAGCCTAAACTTTTTCATACTTAATCTGCCATTTTCAATATATTTTTCTACCAAACTAGAATATTAAATTATTTGTTTATAAAAGTTCTAAACACTCTCTATATGTTGGTATAGAAATTATATCTTTGCTGATTAAATTGGGATTAATATTTAATGCTGTTTTATTTTCTTCTATTGCATAAACTTTTATTCCTCTTTTTAAAGCCTCAAAAACAGGAACAGAACCCAAAGAATCATACGGCATTACAAGGTAATCAAGGTTATCAATGCTTATTCCTCTTGTTAAGGATAGCTGAGGTGCAATGCTTAATCCGAGAAGTATGCATGGTAAAAATGTCGGGGTAATATATTCTGCAGAAGATTTTATGTCTACAAGGTTAGGATATATTTGATAATCTTTGAATGCAGGAGCATGTGCACAAGGGACTTTTAGCTCTTTTGAAATGTAATGTGATAGTATGGCTTCAACCCCGCCCACCGGATCTGTTCCGACTCCACTTGAATATTCGGTGTTGAGTTCTTCTGCATCTTCAAAAAGACAGACAAGTGCAATCGCTGTACATCCTTTTTTTATTAGTTCATTTGCGGCATATAGCATAGTTTTGGGATTTCTTACATTACCTGAAGATATTCCGTTATTATCCAAGACAAATTCTACTCCGATTTCTTCTTTCGTAATTTCATATCCAAAAATATCTATTCCATAAACACATTTGACCGCATTCATTGTGTTGATATGCACGTTTAACACATCTTGTGGGATTGCCTTGTCAAAAACTATTCCGATTTTGTTATTTTCAGAAGGTACTATGTTCAAATTGCCTTTGAAAAATTCATCAAGTGAATAACCTTCTATATAATACATATTTTCGGTTATTCCGGAAAAACTGGCGGCATTAACAACATTAGGATTAACAATCAATTTTGATTTTTTTGCAAATTTTCTGGCAAAAGATGATGCATCACCTGCATATCCGCCAATCTGTGCCCCTACACCTGTAGGCACAATAAATGCTCCCAATTTTTCACCTGAATCTAACATATAAATATAATACAATAAAAATGACGGTTGATAACCGCCATTTTGAAATATCTTATTGCTGAACTCCACCGTATGAAAAATCGCTCTTGATGTTTGTTTGTAAAAGCTTAGTCCAAGTTGCTTCAAATGTGTTAATTTCATTTAACTGAGTTTCAAGATTGTTCTTTTCGAGCTCCAGTTCTTGTTCCCAAGAGTTTAGGTTTGCAAGTTCAAGTTCATGTTCTTGTTCCAACTGCTCTGTTAACAATTCGTATGCTTCAGAATCATCTTCGTAATAGTTATAATATACGTCGTTAACTTGTTCGTTATATTTAGCTTGTTCTTCTGCAACTCTTTTTGAAGAATTAAGCATATTCATCATTGTTGTAGATAATTGATCGTTAATTAATGCTTTGCGTCTTGTGTACATTAACAATGTTTCGTGTAAATTTGAAATTGCCATATCTCTCGTCCTCTTTTTAGCTCTCGTACTTATATAAAAAAAAAATAAATAAACCGGATTTCAAAGAGTTTAGTTTTTGTTACATTTGTTAACAAAAAGCTTGAAGTGCTATTACTATCTTATATTGATTTATTGTAATTACTCGATAATATGATTTTTTATTGCTATGTATGCAGCTTCAGTTCTGTTTGTAACTCCGAGTTTTTGCATAATGCTTTTCATATGAGCTTTGACAGTGTGTGTTGATATAAACGTTTGTTTTCCTATTTCTTTGTTCTTAAATCCTTGAGCGGCAAGAGTTAAAATTTCAAGTTCTCGTTTTGTAAATTCAAACATTTTAAAACCTCCTATATATGAAATAACATATTTTGGAAACTAATTATTAATAATATTACCTCTTTTTTAATATTTAAATATTTTTTAAATTTTTTAGTGGTACACTTTAGGTAAATAAGGCATACTTCTTTCCTCTAAAATTTTTATCAAGTTCAAAGTTACATATGCGAGTTTATGAGCCATAGGTTGAGCTTAGTAGTGATTAAGCAATTATGGCGCCGTTTCTCTGCTTGGTTGTCGGCGATAAACGAGATTGCGTGTTTTATAGCTCCCTTAATATAAAATTTGTATGCAACAAAATTCTAATTCTGATGCATAAAATTCATTCCCTCTCCTTTGGGAGAGGGTTAGGGTGAGGGTTAATGTTATAATATCGTATTGCGGGGCTTATGCCGCCCCTGCACCCCTGCAGTGTCTTTCTTTTATCGAAAAGAAAGACACCAAAGAAACTTCGACCTGTTCCTTCGTTCACATCAATGTATTTGTTCGGTAAAAGGCTCGTAAACTCACTTTTGTAACTGTCATTCTGAACTCGATTCAGAATCTATTTACCGTTCAAACAATACGAGCCTCTGTTATTTCCTCACAAACATTGATTGTTCACTCCGTCAAAGGTCGGATTTTTCGTGAGCTTTGCTCACCAATATGGTCTTTTCACATTTCACTTCTCACTTTATTCAACAAAATTATAATTTTGTTGTGTTATAATTTTACTGTCATGAATGAGAGAAATTTAAAAATTTCAATAGGGCATTTGTATCCAAAACTCCTTAATTTATACGGAGATTTAGGTAATATTATTACACTAAAAAAAAGATGTGAATGGAGAGGAATTGAAGTAGATTTTGAAGAAATCGGGATTGGCGATTGTATAAAAGAACACGATTTGTATTTTATAGGCGGAGGTCAGGATAAGCAACAACAGGATGTTGCTCAGGAACTATACTCAAATAAAGAATTTTTGTTATCTGAAAGAGATAGAGGTTCTGTCTTTTTAGGTATTTGTGGAGGATATCAACTTTTTGGTCATTATTATAAACCTTTTGATGGTGATGAATTGAAAGGTATAAGCCTTTTGGATGCTTATACTATTGCAGGCAAAAAAAGATTTATCGGAAATGTAACTGTTGAAACTAATTTTCTGACTCCTAAAACATTAGTTGGGTTTGAAAATCACAGCGGTTTAACGTATTTGCAAGGGGATACAAAACCTTTAGGGAAAAGTATTGTCGGTAACGGTAATAACGGTCAAGACGGATTTGAGGGTGCAAGATATATGAATGTTTTTGGTACATATTTGCATGGCTCTTTATTGCCTAAAAACCCTCATTTTGCTGATTATTTGATTGAACTTGCTTTAGAAAAACGCTATGGTGAAAAAATAAAATTAGAAAAATTAGATGATACTATAGAAGAAAAAACGCATAATTCACTTGTTGGAAAGGCTTATTGATGGAATTAATTTTGAAATTGTATAACAAATGGTGTGAAATTCCCGATAAAATAAGATTTTTGCTTGTCGGTGGGTATAATGCAGCATTTTCATATTTAATATTCGCAGTAGCTTTATTTCTGATAGGACAAGAGCATTATCAAATTTGTGTTGCACTGCAGTGGATTATTTCATCTGTATTTTCTTTTATAAATCAAAAAATATTTGTTTTTTGTACAAAGGGCCACTGGATAAAAGAATATCTTAAATGTTGTACAACTTGGGCTATAAGCTATTTTTTAAATGTAATTATCCTTGAGTTGATAGTGAGATTTGTGTCAAAAAACGTATATGTTGATCAATTCGTTTCAATATTTATCGTTTCCGTTGTTACATATGTGCTATTTAAATATTTTGCATTTAAACATAAAGATTCTACTTCAGCATCTCATTAAAATATCCGCAAATAAATTTATATCGTTTTATTGCATGCTCATACGTATTTGTAACCATTTGCATTGTTCGGTTATCCCTTACAGTAATTTTGGAGGAGTCAGTATCTACATGTTTTAGAGTCAAACAGTGCGGCATATCATCAAAAATAAAATTATATCCTGTTCCAAAAACAAAACCCGTTTCATTCTCTTTGCCCATTCTGCCAAATAGTCGAGTTACTGTATTCTTATGTTTTATCAACGTCATCTTTAAACCGGATTCATTCAGTGTAAGAGGTTTTACGCCGGTGAACATTTCTAAAAAATTTGATACTTTGTTAAATTCAAATTTTTCTTGACATCCTGGAATTCTACATATAATAGGCTTTTTTGTCGGATGAACGCTCAATAACTTATTCATTGCAACTTCTACTGCTTTTATAATTGGATTATGTTGTTTATCAATTGGCAGTGCTATTTCCTGTGTAAATTTGTCCAAAAGCACTAATTTATCACATTCAGTCTGTTTAACCAAATAACTTTCAGCACTTCCGTTAACGTTGTTAAACCTTATGCAGTATGCGTTGCCATCTTTTTGAATGTTTTGTTGAAGGATTTTGCGTCCGTTGGCTGTATTTGTCAATGCGCTCAGTGCAGAAACCAAATAGCAATCCCTGAAATTTTGCTTAGCGGACTTTAATGTAATTATTTCGTTAAAAGTTAATGGTCGCATAGTTAATTAGACAAAAAACTAACAAAAATTTTTTTGCTATGGTAAAGGCTGTTTTTATAAAACAGCCTTTATAGAATTTACAAGTTTTTCAGTCGCATCTTCCGGTTTTAATTGAATTTGTTCACCTGTTTCTCGAATTTTGTATTCAACTAATCCGTCTTGAACTGTTTTTCCGACAGTAACTCTGAATGGAAAACCGATTAAATCGGCGTCTTTAAATTTTACACCTGCTCTTTCATCCCTGTCATCAATAACAACTTCAATTCCTTTGGATTTTAAATCCTCATACATTTTTTCAGCAACTGACATCTGAAGTTCATCTTTAACATTTACCGGAACAATAACTACATGATATGGTGCAATTTGAATTGGCCATTTTATACCGTATTCATCATAATGAGCTTCTACAGCAGCAGCAGCTGTTCTTGTAACGCCGATTCCGTAGCAGCCCATAATATAAGGTTTTGCTTTCCCGTCAACATCCAGATATACAGCATTCATTGGTTTTGAATATTTTGTACCGAGCTGGAAGATATTACCCACTTCAATACCTTTTGTAACTTGTAAAGGTTTTCCGCATTGAGGACACAATTCACCACGTTCAACAAGTCTGATATCTTCAACTTGTTGGGGAAGGTCAATATCAACTCCCCAATTAGCGCCTACAAGGTGTTTGTCTGTTTGGTTAATACCGACTACAAAGTTTTTAAGTTCAGCAACTGTTTTGTCAGCTATAATTTTAACCTCATAATCACCATATTTTTTCAAACCTTTAGGGCCTATAAATCCTGCAATAGCATTAAAACCGTTTTCCTGCATAAGTTCTTCAATTTCGGCAGGAGTAGCAATTCTTATTTCGAGTCCTCCTACAGCGTTCATTAATTTGGTTTCTTCTACAGTTTTATCACCTCTTATAAGCGCAATAACAGGAGCTTTATCAATTATATATACAAGAGCTTTGCAAATAACAGTTTGAGGACAATTTAAAAACTTGCTAAGTTCTTCTATTGAACCAACGTTTGGTGTATCAAGAATTTCAGACTTTGAAAAACCACCGTCAGTTACTGTTTGAGGCAGATTAGAAATTGCGTGGTTAGAGTTTGCACTATAGTCACAATGGTCACAATAAAACACATCATTTTCACCTGCATCAGTATCTGTGATTACCATAAATTCGTGAGACACACTGCCGCCTATTGCACCGGAATCAGATTGAACAGCTTTTGTTTCCAAACCGCATCTTTTGAAAATTTTTGTATACGCCTGCCACATATTTTGATATTCTTTGTCCAGTTCTTCTTGAGATGTTGCAAAAGAATATGCATCTTTCATAATAAATTCTCTGCCTCTTAAAAGACCAAAGCGAGGTCTAACTTCATCTCTGAATTTTGACTGAATTTGATATAAATTAACAGGCAATTGCTTATAAGATTTCAAACCGTCACGAGCAATTGATGTTATAATTTCTTCATGTGTAGGACCTAAACACATTTCTCTGTTGTGTCTGTCTTTCAAACGCATAAGTTCTTTTCCGTACACTTCCCATCTGCCTGATTCAACCCACAATTCTTTTGGTTGAACGAAAGGCATTAAAAGCTCCTGTGCACCTGCAGCATCCATTTCTTCTCTAACAATATTTTCAACCTTCTTTAAGACTCTCCACATTAATGGTAAAAAATTATATACACCTGATGTAAGTTTTCTTATATATCCGGCTTTTACTAATAATTTATGTGATACAACTTCAGCATCAGAGGGGTATTCTCTCAATGTTTGTACAAATAATTTTGACATTCTCATAATCTTAAATTCCTTCTTAAAATATTTTATAGTTTTATTTTATCATAAACAGAAAAACCAAACCTGCAACAATAAGAATAATTGAAACGACTTGAGCCACAGGCATGCCTGCCAAATTTAAAATACTGTCTGTCCTGCAAGATTCAACAGCAAATCTTGCAGCAGAATACAATATTAAATATAAACACGCAATTTTACCGGGTGTTTTGGATAATTTTTTAAATAATAAAAGCAAAATTAGAAATATTACTAAATCCAATATGCTCTCATATAAAAATGTTGGATGAAAATATTCAAAATTCAAATATTCCAAAGGTCTGTGTGATGGCGGAATATATAACTTCCAAGGTAAATTTGTCGGAGTCCCGAAAGCTTCTGAATTAAAAAAATTTCCCCATCTGCCAATGCTCTGTGCTATTATACATCCGCACAAAAAGGAATCAGCTAATTTCCTAAACCCGATATTGTAATACTTTGCAAAAATGTATAAAGAAATAATTCCGAAAATTATCATACCATGTACAGACAAACCGCCTTGTCTTATATTAAAAATTTGCATAGGATTATAAAAATAGTATTGATAATTTACTGCACAGTAATATATTCTTGCACCAATTATTCCTAGTAATATCAAATATGGAGAGAAATCTAAAATGTATTTTGCTTTTTCTGAATCATAATATTTTTTAAACAAATAGTATGCAACCAAATATCCGACAAATATAGCAAAAGAAATTGTAATTCCGTAATAATATATAGGAAATCCGAATATTTTGAATGCGACGTCACCGGGTGATTGGAACACAAAATTATTTAACATAGGACTCTGTTAATTTGTTCAGTTCTTCTAATTTATTCTTAATTTCTTCTTTTTCCGAATCATCTTGTATTTTGTCTGCATATATTTGATAATCATCAGAAGCAGCTACTAAATTATCAACAATTGCTTTTACAACATAGTCAGGCAAATCAGAATTTTTTACGACAGTATCCTCATTATCATCGTTTTTCTTATCTGCTTTTACAATACAACCATCTTCTTCTACAGTCAAAAGTCCTGAGATTATATCTTTTGCAAGATTTTCTTCGCAGACAGCTCTTGAATAATACAAATCAGCAAAGTCCGGATTTAGATTAGATGCGACATTATATGCTTTTATTGCGTTTTGATATTCTTCTGCTTTCGTGTATGCTACAGCCAAATTATATTGAGTTTCAAATACAGTATCGTCAAGATCAACACTTGATTTTAATCTTTCAATTGCGGATGTATAATCCCCTTTGTCCATAAATGCTTTTGCCTTATTGTTAAGCTCCTGTACGGCAAAATTATTTATACAAGCAGTAGAAATTACAGAAATAAATAAAACAGTTGCTAGTAAAAAAGCTTTTTTCATGCTATAATCATCCTCATAAAATTATTGTACTGAAATTATAGAATAAGCGTTTTAAAATAGCAAATTTTATAATAAAAAGTTACAAATCGGTTTGTGAGGGTTAAAATATGTCAGAAGATAAAGTCGTTAAATTAGGAGCAAAAAGAGAACAAAAAGAACACAAAGAACACAATCATGATGATTTGGTGTACTGTAGTTTTTGCAAAAGGCCAAATACTCAGGTAATAAAAATGGTAAAAGGACCGGGAGTTAATATATGCTCAGAGTGTGCTATGATTGCAGTTCAATATCTTATATTAAACGACAGGATGCCATCCGCTGAAGCTCAGCAAATACTTGATGCGTTTTGGGGGAAAGCCAGATAATGCCGATTGAATTAAATCCTTTTGAGATTAAAGCAGAAATTACAAAAATTTTTAAGGAACTTGATGGTGTAAAAGATTTCGAAAATTATGAAATCCATTACAGAAATCTTGATGCACAATCAGACAAAGCAGTTATCTGCAAATTGCTCTTTAGAGAAATCAATAATCCGAATAAAGAACTTGTAAAATTTTTACTTGTAAGATATTGTCCCAAAAAAGATTTAATAGAAAAATTGTGGGAAATAATTAAAAACAATTTATATACAAATCAGGCAAAAATATTTGCACTCGATTTACTCAGAGATTTGGACACTAATTGGTCTTATGAAGAATGTGAAAAGTATATTGACAACCCGGACGAGCTTGTATCTTCTGACACAAAAAAGATTTTAGATTCAGCAATTGTTAATCCTGAAGTTCAAATAGATTTTCTTGATTTCATAAGTACTTTGCCGGAACAAGACAGGATTATACTATTAGACTCTCTTGCCGATGATTATTCAAAAGATGAACTCGCAAATATGTTAATACCTGTATTTTTATCAATGTCAAACACAGAAACTGGCAAAAAAGCACTCGATATACTCGGAAATTCAAAATCGCAACTGGCGTATCATGCACTAAATGCTTCACTGGATTTTGTTGATAAGTCTTTAGTGTCTGTTGTAAAACGTAACCTCACAACCCTAAAACTTGCAGGCATAAGAGAAGATAATACAATAGAATTCTATAAAAAATTACTACAAGATTCAAAACCTTATAAATTTTGTATTACATATCCTGACGGGCATGGAAATCAGGCTGTTATTTTTTCAAGAGAAAATAAATCAGGTAAAATTCAATTTGTGGCAGTTGTAATCGATGACTACAGAGGAATTCGTGACTGCTTTGGTTTTAATGAAATTTCAAAATTTGAATGTAATGCGATTATTGAAAGATTTTACAGAGGACAAAGAGCTGTGGATTTGACGCCCAAAGAACTTAAATTTATACTCAAACAGGCCGAAAAACTTGCAAAAACAACACTTCCTTATGAATATGTGTGTTGGAGAAACCTGCTTGCAGATATTGAAAATACAGACTACCAACTTGAATACGAGATAAAAAAACTTAGAAAAAACGAATTTGAAAATATTTTGAAATATGATTTTACCGATTATTGGTTCTTAGACTCTCAATACAGTGATGAGTTTGAGGAATTTTTGAGACTTGCTGACAAAACAGAGGTAAAAGATTTTGACAAAATAATTGACGAGAATGTAGATTTAGTATTTGATTCTTCCGAATCAAAAATTTGGACACAAAGAATACTGAACACGGCTATACTAAAACATTTTGCAGGGAATAATAATGAGGCAGAAAATTTATATTCTGTCTATAATGACGAAACTCTTATAAAAGAATTGTTCAAAAATATTTTGAGAAAAAGTTTATATGAATACTATTTTGCGAAAAAAGATGAGCAAAAAGTAAAAGCAATAGAAGATATGTGGGTGAAATAATGTATAAAGTAATGGCACTTGATATCGGAACAAAAAGAATAGGAATTGCGCTTAGCGATTACCTTTTGATGCTTGCGAACGGACATTCATATATTTCAAGAACACCGGAAGACAAAGCATTAACACAAATTCAAAATCTTGCAAAAGAAAATAATGTAAAAAAAATTGTGATCGGTATACCTTACAACATGGATGGAACATTTGGAGCTCAAGCTAAAGATTGTAAAGAATTTGCTTCAAAAATAAAAAATTATGAGATAATATATGAAGATGAAAGATTAACCTCTGATACCGCTGAAGAAAATTTGAGAAATAAAAAAATAGACTTCAGAAAGGATAAAGGACTTGTTGATGTAGAAAGTGCTTGTATTATATTAGAACAATATTTAAACAGAAAGGAAAAATAACATGGCAGAAGAAGATCAAATTATCGAAACAGTTGACGAAAATGGAAATACTGTAAAATTTGAATTGTATGACATTGTCGAAGTTGATGAGCAAGAATATGCTCTTTTGTTACCTGTAGAAGAAGACAGTGAAGAAGTTGTTCTTATGAGATTGACAAAAGATGGTGAAGAATACTTGTTTGAAACTATTGATGATGACGACGAATTTAACAAAGTTGCAGATTACGTAGAAAATATGGATGAAGAAGAAGAAGAATAATGTTTGAAAAATTTACTGAAAAAGCAATAAATGTAGTAAGTACATCACAAAATATAGCAAAAGAAACAGGTGCAAGAAAGGTTTCTGCGGAACACCTTTTGCTTGCACTTTATGATGAAGCTAAAGGAATTTCCTTAAAAATATTCAAATCATACGATATAACAAGAGAAAGTCTTTATAAAGAAATTCTTAAATATCAGCACGGGACATCTTCTCAGCAGATTGAAGATTTGCCGTTTGATGATGAATATAAAGAAATTCTAAAAAGGACACTTGATTTGGCAAACAAGTCAGGTAATCCTACAATTTTGTACGAACATTTGTTTCTATCAGTAATTTCGGATAAAAAATCTAATAATTATCAAATATTAGAAAATTTAGGATTTGATATATACAAATCAAAATCGCTGTTGGAAAAGCTTGTTCAAAGAAAAACAAGGGTTATCCATCATCCTGAGTTTGATGAACACAGAGAGATAAAACCTAATCAATCTTCTGCTACCGATAATATTTTTGATAGCGAAGAAGCAGCAAAAGTCTTTGACAGAGCTGTTGCCAAACTTTCAACTTCAACATATGAAATTTTAGGAACTGAGCAAATTCTGTCTTCGATACTGGAAGATAAGAATTCTGACTTGACAAAGATTCTTGCTCAATACGGTGTAACCGATGAAAAGTTTGAAGAAAAACTGAGCAACATACAATCAAGACAAGCCGAATATGAAAACAGACAAATAATATTTACACCAAATGCATTTACTATTATGAATATGGCGCTGCAAACAGCAAAAGAGCTTGGCTCGTCAGTGGTTCTTCCAGAACATATTGTTTTAGGTTTGTTAAAAACAAAAAGAGGTATAGCATATCAAATTTTGAAAGAACTCAAAGTTTCTGATGATGATTTGGCACATGCAATCATAAAACCTATAGAAAAGCAAATGCCAGAAACTCTTACAATACTCAGACTTGCAAAAGAAGAAGCACGTCGGTTGGGAAGAAATATTGTCGGAACAGAAATGTTTTTGCTCGGTATAATCGGTGAAGCAACCGGCATTGGCGGACGTGTTTTGACAGAACTAGAGATTAATATTAAAGATGCAAGAAGTATCATCGAAAATTTAATCGGGTTTGGTGATGAGTACTACGATAAAGAAATAGTCTTTACAGAAAGAGCAAAAAGAGTGCTGGAAAAAGCGTGGGAACTTGCAAAGAAAGAAAAGAAAACGAAAATTGAATCTGAACATATGCTTTTGGCTTTGACGACTGAACCTAATTCTCTTGCAATGAAAGCTCTTGAACAGTTAGGAGTTGATGCGGTTGAAATAAGAGAAGGGGTTAAAAAATTCCGAGAGGCATAATTTTGATTAGTGATTCAGTCAAAAATTTTATTGATAAATATAAGCTAAAAGAACCTTTTATTGTTGCTTTTTCAGGCGGTTATGATTCTATGTGCCTTCTTGATGTTTTAAATAGGCTTGGTTATCAAACCGTTGCAGTACATTTAAATCACAATTGGCGTGGTAAAGAAAGCGATTCCGAAGAAGAAAACTGTAAAAATTATGCAAAAAAACATAATATTCCTTTTTATTCTGAAATATTACCAAAAAATATTGAACAAACTGAAACCGCAGCAAGAGAAGCGAGATATGAATTTTTTGAAAGATGTGCAGTAAAATTCGATTCTAATGTCGTTTTTACTGCGCATAACTATGATGATAACGCAGAAACTGTTTTGTACAGAATAATTAAAGGTACCGGAACATTAGGACTGCAAGGAATAAAAGAAAATAGAGGGGTTTTTTACAGACCTCTTTTGTCTGTAAAAAGATTAGATATTGAGCAATATTGTAAAGAAAATGGGTTAAAACCAAATTGTGACAGCTCAAATGAAAATGTAAAATATAAACGAAATCTTATTCGAAAAAAAATAATTCCGCTTCTGGAAGAAATAAATCCGTCAGTAAAAAAAGCGCTGAATTCTCTGGCAGATATCGCTAAGTCTGATGCAGAGTTATTAGAAAATTTTGCAAAAGAAAATATAAATTATAGGATAAGAAATTTGTTAATTGAAAACAATTTAGATTACGACAGAAAAAAAATTGAAGAAATAAAATTTTTTATTGAAAATAATATAGATTCAAAATCAGGTAAAAAAATGTCTTTATCGTCTGAAGCATGGTTATTTGTGAATCAAGACGGCTTTAAGATTATAAAAAAACAGGCTAAAAACAATACACAAATAATAATTAAAAAAGAAGGAAAATATTTGTTTGATAACTACATATTTACTATTAAGAAGTGCTTAAATGTTCCAAAATCTTTTCCTAAAGATGCTGAATTTAAAGCATATATAAATATAGACAAAATTGATTTTACATTAAGGTACAGAAAAAACGGGGATATAATACATCCCTTTGGCTGCAGTGGAACTCAAAAAATAAAAAAATATCTGAATGAAAAGAAAATTCCGAATCATGAAAAAGATAAAATTCCTATGCTCTGTAATGGCGAAGAAGTTTTATGGGTTGCTGGATACGGAATAAGCGATAAAATAAAAGTAATTAACAAGCCTACACATATAATAGAATTGAGAGGTAATAATGAACAATATTAAAGTTTTATTTAGTGAAAATGAAATTCAAAAGAGAGTAAGAGAAATAGCACAAGAACTTGATAAAGTGTATAATGGCGAAGAAGTTTATGCTGTATGTGTTTTGAAAGGTGCTGTTATGTTTGCCGTAGATTTGGTAAGGAATATTACAACTCCTGTTAAAATGGAATTTATAAGATTATCGAGTTATAACGGAGGAACAAAATCTTCCGGACGTGTAAATGCTGTTGATATATCTCTGCCGGACCTTAATGACAAAAATGTATTAATAATTGAAGATATTGTGGATACCGGTTTAACTGCCAAATTTTTACTCGATTTTATCAAAACAAATTTTCACACAAAATCAACAATATTTTGTTCTCTGCTTGATAAGAAAATAACAAGAGTCACGGATATTGAGCCGGATTATTACGGTTTTGATATCGATGACAAATTTGTGGTAGGATACGGTTTGGATGATGACGGTTACTACAGAAATCTCAGATTTATCGGTTACAAGGAGTAATATTGAAAAACCTTTCTTATATTAACAAATTTTTTGAAATTTCGCTTACTGATAATGTTTTTGAAGATATATTTAAAGCTTTAAAAAAAATAATGAGCTTTGAATACGGATGCATATATTATTCTAATCCCCAAAAACTGATTTCAGAATGCGGAAAAAATCAAAAATATAAGTACAAGATTTCTAATTATTTAAAATACAAAAAAACAAATTTCGGTAAAATTGTCTTATATAGAAATTTTCAATTTTCAAAAGAAGAAATAGAGATTTTAAAAACTTCTTCATATATAATATCAAACATAATAAAAGATAACGAAATTTCAAAAATTATGAAATTACAGGTTGAAGAACTTCAAAAAGGTTATCTTGAGATTAAAAATGCTGAAAAAATTAAAAACGATTTTATATCACATGTTTCACATGAGTTGAGGACTCCTCTCAATTCAATAATTGGATTTTCGGATATGCTTGAAAACGGGATTGGCGGAAAACTCAACCCTAAACAAAAAGAATATGTTAATGATATAAAAGTTTCAGGATTAACTCTTTTGGGGATGATAAATGAAATTCTGGACATTTCAAAGCTTGAATCAAATTCCGTTTCAATTACTCCAAAGATATTTAAAACATCTGAGCTTGTTTTTGAAATTGAAAATATTATAAAACCTCTTTATCTAAACAAGAATATATCTTATATAAAAAATGTAACTGATTTTGAGATAACAGCGGATTATATGAAAATACTCCAGATAATTCTGAATTTGTTAAGTAACGCAATAAAATTTACGCAAGAAAATGGTACTATAACGTTAACGATAAGTAAAGAAAAAGATAATGCCATATTTTCGGTTAAAGATAACGGAATAGGTATAGCGCCTAAATATCATGATAAAATATTTGAAAAATTTGTTCAAATTAACAAAAATATTTCAAATTCAACAGGTTTGGGACTTGCTATTGTCAAGGAGTACGTAGCATTGCATCATGGCAGTATAAAATTGGTCAGCGCTCTAAACAAAGGAGCTAATTTTATTGTAACAGTACCATTGTGTTTTTCTAAAAATATGTTATAATAAGAAAAGGATATTTTTAAAAGAAGGGTAATATTATATGGCATCAATGAAAGACGCAGTAGAAGACGCTTTCCAAGAGAATAGTTCTATACTAAAATATATTATATACTCAATCCCTTTATTTATAGTTATAAATTATACTGACTCAGATGTTTGGGGATACTCATTTTTGGTTGTTTTAACTGTAATATTACTTTTTGGTTTTATGCTAACCTGTACATATAATATCAGAAAATGTAATAATACTGTTTTACCGTCTTTTAACGTATTTACTGTATTATGGAGAGGCGTTAAGGGTATAATAGCGTTAGCTCCGGTTGTACTTGTTGCGTATTTTTCATCTGTTTATATTGAAAAATTAATTACTCAATATATTGCAAATGAATCTTTTGCTGCTGTTATTTGTAATATTACATACTGTATATTTGCAAGCTTAATATTTACAAGTTATCTGTTATATGCCAACAGGTTTAAAATCCTTGATGCTTATAATATAAAAACTTTATCAAAATACTGTATTGATATATTAATTGCTGTTGGTTTTATGTTAATACTATTAGTAATTGTGGATTTTATTATAGTTGCCCCTGTAACATATTTAATGTGGCTTTTAATTGGAATTTCAAATCCTGTTGCAATATTCTTTTGGTGCGCAGTCGGTGTTTTAAATTTAGCAATTGCCGGCAATTATTTAGCTCAAATTAGCTATGAGAAAATTGAAGTAAAAGAAGTAGAAGAAGTTGATGCAAAAGAGGCTGAAAATACTAAAATTAATTAAGCATTTCTCTTAATTTTTTGAGTTTATCGCGAATTTCTGCAGCTCTTTCAAAATCAAGAATTTTAGCGGCTTTGTGCATATCTTTTTCAAGTTTATCAATAAGTTTAGGTAAATCTTTTTTATCAATACCCATATCAACCATTTCTTCTGCAACAATATCCTCTAAATCTCTATAACTTGCCACAAGTGACAACAAGTTGTTTTCTATAGGCTTTTTAATCGTTTGCGGGATAATTCCGTATTTTTTGTTGTGTTCAATCTGAATTTTTCGGCGTCTTTCTGTTTCATTAATGGCATTTTCCATAGATTCAGTCATTCTATCTGCATACATAATAACCTCACCGCAAGCGTTACGAGCAGCACGACCGATTGTTTGAATTAAACTTGTTTCAGAGCGTAAAAATCCCTCCTTGTCCGCATCCATAATAGCGACAAGTGAAACCTCAGGGATATCAAGTCCTTCCCTCAAAAGATTTACGCCGATTAATACATCAAATTCTCCGAGTCTTAAATCTCTTAAGATTTCTACGCGCTCTAGTGATTGAATTTCACTGTGTAAATATCTGACTTTTATGCCTTCCTGAACAAAATAATCAGTTAAATCTTCAGCCATACGTTTTGTAAGAGTTGTTATCAAAACTCTTTCGTTTTTAGAAGCACGTTTTTCAATTTCTGATTTTAAATCTTCGATTTGAGATTCTATAGGTCTTACCGAAATTTTCGGATCAACAAGTCCTGTAGGACGAATAATCTGTTCTACAAGCTGTGTGGATGTTTTTCTCTCAAATTCTGCAGGAGTTGCTGATATATAAATTTTTTGATGAACTTTCTTGAAAAATTCTTCATACTTTAGTGGTCTGTTATCTTTTGCGCAAGGCAACCTGAATCCGTAATCCACAAGCGTAGTTTTTCTTGAAGCGTCCCCGTGATACATTCCTTTTAATTGAGGCAGGGTAACATGAGATTCATCAATTACTGTTAAAAAATCCCCTTGAAAATAATCTAAAAGAGTCGCAGGAGCAGAACCGGGCGGGCGTCGTTCAATAATTCTTGAATAATTTTCAATACCTGAGCAATAACCCATTTCTTTTATCATTTCCAAATCATATTTTACCCGCTGTTCCAGTCTTTGAGCTTCCACCAGCTTGTTTTCATTATGTAATTCTACCAGCCGGTGCTGTAATTCTTCTCTTATCAGTTGAATTGTTTCATCAACATTTTCATCATAAGAGAGATAGTGTACCGCAGGATATACCACAACAGAATTTGGCGTTTCCAATACTTCACCTGTAACATTATCTATTCTGACTATTTTTTCAATTTCATCACCAAAAAAGTATATTCTGGTAATTATTTTTTCATAAGCAGGCATAATTTCAACTATATCACCTCTGGCCCTGAAAGTTGAACGCTCAAGCTCCAAATCATTTCTTGTGTATTGAACGCTGATAAGATGCCTCAATAAATCGTCTCTTGCAACCTCGTCTCCGACATTAAGTTCAACAGAACCTTTAAAATAATTTTCAGGGAGTCCTAAACCATAAATACAACTGACAGAAGAAACAATAATGACGTCATTTCTTTCATACAAACACCTTGTAGCATTATGCCTTAATCTGTCTATTTCATCATTTATTGATGCCGATTTTTCGATAAATGTATCAGTTCTCGGGATATACGCTTCCGGCTGATAATAATCGTAGTAGCTTATAAAATATTCAACAGCATTATCAGGAAATAATTCTTTAAATTCATTGTATAATTGCGCTGCAAGGGTCTTGTTATGCGCAATTATCAATGTAGGTTTTTGAACCCGCTCAATAACATTTGCTATTGTAAATGTTTTACCTGAACCGGTAATCCCCAAGAGAGTTTGTGTATCATCTCCCCGTTCCAATCCCTCTACAAGCTGTTCTATTGCTTTCGGTTGATCTCCGGCGGGCTTATATTTTGATGAAATTTTAAATTTTCGGTATTCCATAACAAAATTATACAATAATTAAATTATTTTTCATCCTTCTTGGAAAGTCCGGATGATAAAGATGGAAGTTCTTTTATTTTTTTTATAGGAGCACTTTGTAATGCAGATTTTTTACTTTTTCTCTTATTAGTTTGCTCTATATTTTTCAATATTGATTTTAAGGATGCTGCCATTGTTTTTTCCGGTGATAACTCAACTATTGATGCTATTTTAACTGAACCATTTGCATCTCTTTCCAAATGAATTATATAATCATAATCGTTTAATGCTGACGTCTTTGCATACTTTTCCAACATTCCTGATTTTGCGTATGATGAAATTAAAAATTTTAAGCATTCTTCTACGCTTTGGGCTCTTACTGATATAATCTTACCATCTAACGGAGATATTTGAGAATCTGCAATATTTAAATCGGTGATTATATAATCGGGTTCAGATTTTTGTATGTAATTAATCAAATCATTGAATTGCGAATTATTTGTCCCAACACAAAATTTTACAAGTCCCGCTTTATCAACGTTAATTTGAGCTCTGTTTTCTACAACATAAATCCGCTTATTAGGAACTACATCTCTTATTAAAGATTTTATTATAGTTGTCTTAAAAGTATTGATACGTCCTGAAAAAACAATATTTTTTCTTTCAGAAATAGCTGTTCTTAGAAAATTTAATATATTTTCAGATAAAACACCTTTAACCACCAATTCAGCAGTATCAAAATCTCTGATTTTTCTTATGCAAATATTTTCACCGGAAAAGCATATTTCACTGCCGATAACAGTTATTTGATAATCTTTATAATTTAAATTACAAATATCATCAAAATTGTTTATTCCAGTGACAGAAGAAATATATTTTATAATAAATTTTAGTTCTCTTTCCGATAACTTTATCTCTGTATCTAAAATTTTACCGTCAATTTCAATATAAACAGCTTCTGTTCCGTTTATTGTAACCGAATCAACTTTAGAATTATCAAGCAAATACTGAACTGCGCCAAAACCAGAAATTGAAGATAATAAACTATCCAAAAGCAAATCTTTATCAATATCAGAAATTAAAATTCTATCCTTTGCAATTTTATTCTGTACAAAACTTTTAACAAGTTCTTTATGCTTATCTTCAGAATACTCAAACCAAACCGGAATAGTTTCTATTTTCTCAAGCAGGGCAATCTTAAACGAGTCCTGTATATCAAACGATGTAACCGGTTTAACTGCTGGCTGATTTTCTTGCACAGATACAGCATTTATAATATCATCAGTAAATTTTAACGATTTTTCTTTTGATACATTTATTTTATTTTCTTTTTTTAACTTGAATCTGGAGCTTATATTATCTTTTTCTGACATTTTACTTCCTCTGACGATAAGCGCTATCTGAAATGTTTAGGGCTAAATTTTTGTAACTTAATGCAATATTTGAATCAGGATTTACTAAAGATACCGGTACACCCTTATTTATTGCAGACATCATATTAAAATAATTGTTAGGAATTTTCCAATATACTGACCTGCCAAGTGCTTTTTCTACGTCTTCTACACTTATTTCATCATTTTCCATATATCTGTTGAGTAAAATTTGTATTTTATTTTTATCAAATCCCATCTTATCAAACAATTCCAAGCATCTCTGGCAATTCCTTATTGCCGGCAAATTTGTAATCATGACAAGAAATACCAAGTCTGAAATTTCCAAAGCTTTTAACGCCTTTGCGTCCAACCCGCCTGAGGTATCCACAATTATATAAGAAAATGTCTGTCTTAATATATCAAAAAGCTTTTCTATATCCGCAAATGAGATTTTTTCATACTGTTTGAAGTATGGAGGATCTGCCAAAATATATAAAGAAGTTTCATTATACTTTTCCAGCGTAGACAACAGATAATCACTGTTTATCTTATCCAAATTTTGCAGCATATAAGAAATATTAAAAGACGGTTTTAAATCTAAAAATGTAGTTACATCGCCAAGTTGAAAATTCAAATCAATTAAAGCAACATTTTCTTTGGTAATTTTTGCTAATTCAACAGAAAGGTTAGTAGCAATAGAAGTTTTACCAATACCGCCTTTATTTGAATATACTGAAATAACTTTGCACTTTGAAGATTTTTGTTTTTTACCTGAAAAATCACAATATAATTTTTCCAATATATTAAAGAAATCTGTTTTTATTAATGGTAAGGATACAAAATCAGAAGCCCCTACTCTCATAGTTCTGATAACCAAATCAACATCAGGTTTATCTGACAGTGTAATCACTTTGCATAAAGGGTTTTCAGAGGTGATTTTAGCTACAAAATTAAGTCCCTGTTCTTGATATGTAGATATATCAACAATAACAAGCATTTTTTTATTCTGCAATACTGCATTATATGCTTCATTAAAATCTGAAAATCCTGATTGAAACACAAAAGTACCTTGTTCCTCAAGGTATAACTTTAACAATTCAATAGTACTTACTTCTTCTGAAATAATTATTGCAGGAAAATTCATAGCACAATTGTAACACGCAATTTTCAAACTATCAATTTAAAACTTTATTTATATATTGATGACCAGAGATAAATACTTGCTTAGCGATAAAGACTAATTCTGCTAATACGCTTTAAAAATATTTATTATGTAAACTTTTGTAACATAATATTACATATTCTGCAATTATTTAAAGTGTATATACTTTATATATATAAGAGAGTATAAAAAAGGAGAGCAGGCCATGAGTGTCTATAACATTACAGGCTGGTCGGGCGGCGGCAGACGCCCGTTGACGTACAATTTAAGAGCTGGACAATTCCGAAACATGGGCGGATGCAATGTTTTTGGCATGCCTACACGAACCGTCATCAACAACAATTTTGGCGGGTGTGGCTATAACTATGACTGCGGATGTAATAGTGGCAGCCGTGTACCAAGCTGGATGCAATGGTGCATGGGCGGCGGAATGGTGATGAATTTCTTAGGCAATATGATGTCTGCACTGTTTCCCGGTAAAGAGTCTACAGGCACCGACGGTAAAGGTGCTACTTTGACAGAAGGCCAACTGACAGATTTAGCACTATATAAACAACTTGCAAAAGATAATAATTGTACTATCTTAGGGCCAAGAAGTGATGGTTCATACTATTTTAAACCAAAAGGCAAAGCAGCTATTCCTTTGGCTTCATTGGATGAAGTAAAAAAATATATTGATGAAAATTTTACAACTGAGGCTACAGATGATGTAGAACCGGCAGATACGGCAACAGCTCACAAATATACAAAATACGAAGCAGAACTGGCTATATTAGGTCTTAAAAGCAAGTATTCTGATAAAATTACCAAAGGTGAAATAACATTTGATGAAAAAAATCAAGAATTTTCTTTTAATGGCAAAAAATATACTAATCCAAATGATTTAGAAAAAGCTATAAAAGAATATCCAAAACCTGCATCTAGTAATAATGCGGCAACCCAGACTCAAGGTGGAACATCACAGACACAATCGGATACTGGTAATACTAATAATATAACTAAAACTGCAGCAGAATTAAAAGCTAAATTTGATGACGGCGGCATTTGGTACAACTTGGCAAAATGTTACACCCCTAATGCTAGTGGTGACACCCTAAAAGCAATATGGCGAGCAATAAAAGATGCAAATGACAGTAATGCATATGGCTCTGGCGTACAATACAACAGTAAAAAAATCCCAGATAATTTTACAATACCAAAAACAATTACTGTCGACAGTAAGACGTACACACTTGAAGAAAGTAAACTTTCTAGAACAACATAATATAAAACATATAGCTCTCAAATACAAGGTGCGAGAAATCGCACCTTTTTTACATGTGTTATCTCACTTTGAAATATTAGTGTCAAAATTAAAGTCATTACGAGGCGCCGAAGGGTTTCGGCGACGAAGTAATCCAGCCTTTATATTTATTCATAGATAAAATTTTACATGTAATATTTTTACAGTACTGATTCATTAGCTGGATTGTTTCGCAAATCAAGCTTTTGATTTGCTCACAATGACAGATGCGTAGGATGTGCAAAGAACAATATTTCCCCTCCCAAAATGTGCGTTGAAGCATGAAATAACCCACTCATCAATTCTGACTTTTCCTTTGAAAAATTTTTTTACTAAATTTTACAACACCTTGGCAAGAGCAAAATAATAATGTATAATACTCTTGTCATTTTGAAGCGGATATATTAGATTCTTCGCTCGCAATGACAAATAAATGAGATTGCGACATCTCACTCACAAAACGATACTCAATCATTTGGTTAGACGGAGTGCTCGCAATGACAAGTAAGTGAAATTATAGTATTTCGCACAAAATTACAGTAACTAAAAAGGAGTTTACTATGGAAGATTTGAAAGTTGTTATAGGCTCGGATCACGGTGGTTTTCATTACAAAGAAGCCATAATTGATTATTTAAAAGCAAGAAATATTGAATTTGTTGATATGGGTACTCATACAAGAGAATCCTGCGATTATCCGGAAATTGCAAAATCTGTTGCTAAAAAAGTTGTTTCAGGTGAATATAACAGAGGAATTTTAGTTTGCGGTACAGGTATCGGTATGTCTATCGCTGCAAATAAAATTAAAGGTGTTAGAGCTGCTTTGTGCGGCGATACGTATTCTGCAAGGGTTTCAAGGGCTCACAATAATGCAAATATTTTGTGTTTAGGTGAACGTGTTATTGGTGAACATCTTGCTCTTGATATTGTTGATATTTGGTTAAAAACAGGATTTGAAGGCGGAAGACACAAACGCAGAGTGGATATGATTGAGTAACTATAATAATGTCATTCTGAGGCGGATTTATGAGATTCTTCGCTGCGCTCAGAATGACGGAACGGTGAACCGTACAAGGCAGGATACTCTGAGAGTGCGCTGCGCTCAGAATGACGTATTAGCCGAAGAATCTCATACATAAAAAAGTTATGACAAAAGATTTAGACTCAAAAAAATTAGCTTGCGTTATTGCAAGAACTCTTGATGACAAATTAGGCAAAGATATAACCATTTTGGATATCAGCAATGTTTCATCACTTGCGGATTACTTTGTAATAGTTACAGGTGACTCTACTCCTCAAGTTAAAGCACTAATGAACAACACAAAAGAAAAAATTAAAGAATATTTTTCTAGAACTCCGCTACGTCTTGAAAACGACATGAAAAACAGATGGAATTTACTTGACTACGGTGATGTCATTGTTCATATATTACACAGAGACGAACGAGAGGCATACGCTATAGAAAAATTCTGGAATCATGCATTCAGAATTTCGGAAGATGATTGGAAAGAAATTTCTAAAGATTATGCTGAATATTAATATTTCTAAATATCTTGCCTGATTCGCGAAAAATGTGTAAAATTACAGTATGAGAGATTATTATAAGGAAAAACTAAGAGTTCTTACGACACTAAGAAATAATTTGTTTACATGCTTGATAGTTATTATTGGCGGAACAATAGGACTATTTTTTACGGACTTAAATATAATAAAAGCTATTCCTTTTACAGTTGTTGGGGCATATTTTGGGTTAAGATTTTTGCTAAATTTGCTTTCTGTAAATAATGATATAGACAAAACATTGGAGGATTTAAAAAATGAGTGCAAATGACATTTTATTTTATATTGTTCTAATTGCATTTACAATAATGGTTACGGTTTTCTGCAATTCTTTGCAGGAACATTTAACGGGAAAAAATAATCAATCAAAGGAAAAATAATGGAAAGAGAAGAACTTAACAAACAAATTGAAGAACTTGTTGTTGCGATGGCTAAAGACCCGCAAAATACAGAAAATTATCACAATTTATCTGAATTGTATTTGCAGATAGAGGATTATGACAAAGTTATGTCGGTTTTAGAAAGTCTTTTGACTATTAAACCGGACGATGTAAAAGCTTTGATTGGTATGGGTACGATGTGGTTTTATGAAAAAGATTTCAGAAAATCGCTTTCATATTACAACAGAGCCCTGGAAATAAATCCGAAGAACTATCTGATTTATTACAACATCGGCAACGTATTTGCAGAATGGAAAAATTTTCCGAAAGCTCTTTTCTATTACAACAGAGCTATCGATTTGAATTCAACAAATCCTGAAATATATAATGCTATTGCTCTTTTATATCAAGACAATGAAGATTATGTTGAATCAAAAGCTTATTATGAAAAAGCATTATCACTTGATCCAGAGAATCTTACAGCATTAATTGATATGGGTAATGTTTGTTTCAAACTGTTTGATTATGAGACAGCATTGGAACTTTATAAAAAAGTTTTTGTTCTCAATCCTGACAACAAAATTGTTGCTATTTGCTTGGGCAATACTTTAACTCTTATGAAAGAAAGAGAAAAAGCTTATAACTACTATGAAAAAGCACTGACTATGGAAGGTGACAACTACAAAGCATATATTTGTTATGCCATTGCTCTGTCCGAATTTGGTGAATACGATATGGCGGTTGAAATGTACAAACGTGCAGTTAACATTCAGCCAAATGAAATTGATGCACAAACATTGCTCGCAAACCTTTATACAAATTTCAATTTTATCGACTTGGCAATGGATTTGTATAAAGAATGTTTGCGCATAAAACCAGCTAGCGCTGAAACATATATGCTGCTTGGAAATGCTCACTATCTTAAAGGCGAAATAGAACAATCTATAGGTGCGTATAAATCATCTATAAATATAGCACCTGAAAATGATGAATACAGACTTATTTATTCTCAAGTATTGGATGAATACATAGACAAGAAAAGAAACGGAGAACCTGTATAATGCAAGAAGAACCCGTAATGATTGAAAAAGTTGTAGCCGCCCTATCATATTTGACAATGGGAATGGTGGGTTTTATCTGGTTATTAATAGGTCTGTTCACAAAAGCAAGATTAAAAACTTTTCTACAGTTCCATATTTTTCAATCTATATTTATATCACTGGCATTTGCAGTAATATCAATTTTTGTAGGGTGGCTGTCTAATTTGTTTAGCGTAATTCCGTTTATAAACAAAGTTGTAGCTCAAATAACGTTCCTGCTAAATATGCCGTTATTGTTTAGTTATTCTTTTATACAAATAATTTTGTATTCGTTTATATTCTACCTTGCAATTCAAGCCTTTAGAGGAAAATACAGTTATATTCCTTGGGTTTCGGAGATAATAGGACACAATATTTCAAGATAATTATTCCAACTCCGACAAAACTATGGCATTTGATAATGGAATTCCGCCTCTTTGTGCAGGATTGTTTACGACTTGTCCTTTTACATACATTACTGTTGAACCGCCTCCGTCAAGGTTCATGGCGTTTGTACAGCCGATTGACTGCATAAAATATGCTAATTCCATTAAGGTCATGCCGACAGAACTACCTTCTCTGCCATCTACTGCTACCAAAACTAAATTATTGTCCGCAGTATAGCCGATTGCGCTTCTGGGATTTCTTCCACCGATTGCTCCGAGTTTTTGTGCCGTCATATCTACAAAAACTTTACTGTCTTTGACTAAGTATGGTCCGCCTGAAATTATATGTTTCACGTTTTTCCATTCAGGGTTTGTGTTAATGGTTAATTTTGAATCTTTCTTTTCTAATAGTGGCTGTAATACAGACTTGGGACCGCTTATAACATATCCGTTCTGAGAAATTTTTATAGGATTTGCTGAAGCCTTTGTAATTACATTATTTTCGACAAGCAAATTCATTCCGTACTTTGGAGCATAAGGGGAAACCTGCCCCCAATCTGAAGTGTAAACTAAAACATATGTAGAAAGCATTCTAGGTTGATTTATATTATCAACTTTTATTTTAGTGCCGCTTCCTTCAACAAATGCATCCAACTGAACTCTTGCAATGTCAAATTTTGTTGAATTGCCATCAGAAAATATACCCATAGCTACTCTGTCATAGATAAGTCCTGTGTACATTTTGTGATTAATCATTAAAGTTCCTAGAGGAACACCCGTTTGGGGCTTAAAATATGTACCGTTTAAAGCAATTAGTGCATTACTCTTCTTTGCAATTGTTGTTATAGTTCTTCTACTATTCAAACTTGTATCAGATGATAATACAGGGGTAAGTTCAAAACCTTTTGCCAATTTCATGTCCACTTCAACAACATTTATTCTGACCGGCCGTCCTGCACAATATTTTGTAAGTTTTATATGCTTTACCCCGCTTCTTACATCTTTTATTACTGCATTAGAATATTTTTGAGCAATCATTGTGTTGAAGTTTTTCTCTCGGGCTTCCGGTGAAATTTCGTTTAAAATTCTCTCTTTTACAACACCAATATCAAAGTCAGGAGCGGTTACCTGTGCAATTTTTTCGGCACGTATGGGTGACAGCCCCTGACACAATGCCAGTACCCCGATGACTGAAACATTTACAAATGCCTCAATCATTTTTTTATAATCTTTGTCGCTGTAAATTAGTGTATCCATATCATCACCCAAGATTTTGACGTAAAATGAGATTCTTCGGCTCATTGTCATCCTGAGCTTGCGAAGGATCTCATAAATTAATTCGCCTCAGAATGACGTTAATTTTACGGATACCTTTTTGATTTAAGAGTGGTGTGGGGAGTAACACTCATCGGAAACCTGAAAAAAATTTTAACAGGAACTTCCTACTACTATTGTAACAGATTTTAATAAACTTTACAATCGTTAATATTAAGAAATTTTACAAAACTAAATATGGTAAAAGTTACACTATTTGGGCGACATAGAAGATTTATAATGTGCTATAATTTATGTAACTAAAAGGAGAAAATTATGAGCAATTTTGAATTTAATCTTGATATGAAAGAACTTGAAAAACGCACGGATAAAGACCATTTGATGACCAAAAAGATGTTAAAAGCCGATGCACCTGAATATTCAAACCTTGAGCAAGGTGATAAAGAAGCGCTTAAGCATCTTGTAAAGGCAGCGTACATTTTAGAAAAGATTAATATGCAAATAGATTGCCACTACAATTTGGAATTTAAAGCGTTTTTAGAAAATGAAATAAAAAAAGGCAACAAACAGGCAGAACTTACAAAAATCCTCTTTGATGCACAAAAAGGAATGAACGCAATTGATACAATGTCAAATAAAATCAATTTAGCAAAAGGTATAGAAGAAAAATTAGGCAAAGGTGTTTACCCAGAAGATTTATCAAAAGAGGAATTTCATTCGATTTTGACAAAAATGATAAACGAGGGAAAATGTGATGAAGTCAAAGCAATTCTAACTCAGCGTTCCGTTGTTGAAAGAGATGGCGAATATCTTAAAGGGATTGACTACATAGACAAATTCAAAGAAGATTTTTCAAAAATGGCTGACGAAATTGAAAAAGCATCAGAAGTTTCGACAAACTCAGATTTCAACGAATATTTAAAACTACAGGCAAAAGCTTTACGCAATGCTGATCCTATGCTTGATGCTTACGCAGATAAAAAATGGGCAACTTTGCAGGATACTCCTTTAGAATTTACGATTACAAGAGAAAATTACGAAGATGAAATGACAGGGACAATTGCTGAAAACAAAGAATTGTCCGAGCTTCTTGAAAGACATGGCATAACCCCGACACCGAAAGATTTTTTAGGCGGTCGTGTAGGTATTATTAATAAAAAAGGAACAGATGCTTTAATGGCTATAAAAAAATATTTGCCAATATTAGCTAAAAATATGCCGTTTGCTGATGAGTATGAACAGAATATTAAGCCAAGCGACAATATTAGCCCCTCACCCCTGCCCTCTCCCCAAGGGGGCGAGGGAGATGTTTCCCAAACTATGGTTGATGTTGATTTGGTTGCAGTAACAGGGGACGTAGGTGCGTATAGAGGCGGAATAACTTTGGCGGAAAATCTTCCAAATGATGATAAACTTTCGCTTACAATTGGTGGCGGACGCAGAAACGTTTACCATAGACAAATCCGTTTTATTAGCGATATGAAAAAGTTACAAGAAAGATTAGATGAAATCTTAGACAAAGAGCAGCACAAATACTATCTTGATGAGGCTGATCACTGGTTTACAATAGGACATGAAAATGCCCACTCGCTTGGACCTAAAAAAGCCTGCGAAACACTTGGCAAATATAGAAACATCATAGAAGAAAACAAAGCTGATATGGGTTCTTTGGCGTTTGTTGATTTATTGACAGAACTTGGAATGTACACAGAAGAACAAAGAAAACAAATTATCGTAACAACTGTTGCAGATAACTTCTTAAAATCAAAACCGACGTTGAGTCAGGCGCACAGAGTTAGAACCGTAATGCAGAACAAATATTTTTCAGAAAGAGGCGCTTACGATATTATTGACGGAAAAATTCACGTTAATATTGACAAAGTTGTTCCGATTGCAAAAGAAATGCTTTCTGAAATAATCAGAATACAAATAGAAGGTGATTTTGATAAAGCTGAAAAATACGTTCTTGATAACTTCGTTTGGACAGATAATATGGAGCTTATAAGCCAAAAACTTCAAAAGATAAACAAAACACTAAATGGACGAACTGAATCAGAACTTGCGGAAAAGCTATTAAATGAATAACTAAAAGCCTCCTTAATGGAGGCTTTTTTGTGATAAAATATTCATACAGAAAAGAGGATAGCATGGAAATTATTAATATTATATTGGGTGCGGTTATTGGTTTTATTCAACACATAATTAGCACAATGGGATTTTGGGGTATTAGTTTGCTTATGGCAATAGAATCTTGTAATATTCCGCTTCCGTCAGAAGCTATTTTGCCATTTGCAGGAATTATGGTTAATAAAGGGGAAATAAACTTTCACGTAGCAGCTTTTGCCGGAGCTTTCGGATGCATTTTAGGCTCAATTCCATCATATTATCTTGGATACTTCGGAGGCAGAAGTTTTGTTGAAAAATACGGTAAATATTTTTTAATTTCACACAAAGACTTGGAAGAAGCTGACAAATGGGTTGAAAAATACGGTGATTGGGCATTCTTTCTATGCAGAATGCTGCCAGTTGTAAGGACTTTCATTTCTCTTCCTGCAGGTATTTTGAGAGCAAAAAAAAGGGTATTCTTTACCTTAACATTTTTAGGCTCTCTAATTTGGAGCTATGTACTAATTTATGTCGGAATTAAGATGGGTGAAAATATGGAAGCCTTCAAACATATATGGCATAAATTCGATATAGCTATTGTGCTGGTATTTGGTATACTTGGTGTACTTTATATTTACAAACATGTAAAGCATCTTAAAGATTCATAATATTTTTATTAAAGTTTTTATAACATTTGTCGTTATTACACATGGTAGAAAGGTGAATTTCCATGAACATAGACAATGTTAATTCAAATAGTTCTTTACATATTCAAGAAGATATAATTATAGATTGGACAAAACAAAAATCTTATGATTTTGCTTCCAATTTTGCGCAATGGCGTAAACAAAAAGGAAAAACTGATAAGAAACCTGGTTTTACAGAATTGTGTACCAAATACAATAATTTATTAAAAAAAGAATATCCTAATGGAGCTAATGTTTCACAAAAATTCATTGATGCAGCTTTTAATATATCAGGCAACATTGGCACACGTAAAAATAAAACTATTCATTGCAATGTTAACGATTTGCTGGCTATAATATACAATGAATCAAAATTTGATGCGAAATTATGCAGCAAAGACGGGAAATATGCAGGAATTTTTCAAATTGACAAAACCACTTATAAAAGTATTTTTAAAAATAACAAATGCAGTTATGAGCAATTTAAAAAATTACCAAGAGAAAAACAGTTATTATTTGCTCAAGACTACCTTAAATACAGGATTAAAACTGCAGGTAAAGGTCTTGATAAATATATTGATAACAATGGAAATATAAATGGCGGGGCTCTATATGCTCTTATTTGGCGTCCTGGGGATTTTGAAACTAAATCTGATTCGGATATATCAAAGAATGTTAAACGAAAACTCGCAGTAATTACCAAAGTAAAAAGTAAATTAAAAAGTGAACAATCTTTTGATAAAAAAGCTTGATTATAACTACAATAACTCTAAAATTGCGGAACCGAACAAAAGAATTCCAACTACAATTGCAATTACTGATGCAAACATTACGGCACCTGCTGCAATATCTTTAGCCATACCGACAAGCTTTGAATATTTATTGTGAAAAACGGCGTCCAAAGAGAATTCTACGGCGGAATTTAACATTTCCGCAACAATAACAAAACCTATGGTTAATAACAAAATACATATTTTTGTGACAGAGAAGTTCAGTAAATATGCCATTGCCAAAATTGCAAGAGCAACACAGCAATGAACTCTAATATTAACTTCCGATCTTAAGACTATTCTCATACCTTTTCGAGCGTTACGAAAAGTGTTTGAAAATCCTTGTTGTTTAAATTTTGACATACTTCAAAGCCCTGTTTTGTAAATCTATAATAAAATTATAGTCTTCTTCTGTCTGGTGGTCAAATCCTAACAAATGTAATATACCGTGACTTATTAAAAAGGCAAGCTCATAATCCCTTGTTACTCCTTTTTTTTCAGCTTCTTCCATTACTTTGTCCAATGCGATAATTACCTCACCAAGATTAATTTCACCGTCAAAAATAAATTTTTCTTCGCTATCTGCAAATATAGCAAAAGTAATTATATCAGCAGGATAATCTTTATTTCTGTATTCTCTGTTTATTTCATGTGTTTTTTTACTGTCACAATAAAGAATATCAAATGAAATAGATTTGTACTCAAAACCGTTGAGACAACTGGAATTATTAACTTCTGGTAATGATAAATAAAATTTTAAAATTTTTTTTGCGATATTAATATATTTTTTTTCATCAATTTTCCATTCTTGATAAATATTTTCGCTCACAACAAGAAATTTAGTCATTATTTTCTCCATTTTCCGGTTCTGATTCACCTTCAAGTTGTTTAATTTTTTCTTCCAAATCCTTATCCAATAATGGAGCCATAACAACTTTTTCCTGTTTTAATTCATCAGGCAGATTTTCCTGATATTTAATCCTATTGTGCTGCATACCGCGCAGAATTCTTGAAAAAGTAGCAGCAATAGTCTTTATATCTTTTAAAGTCAAAGGACTATCAGATAATTGAGTATCATTAAGACGTTCGATTATAATTTTATCAATCATTGCATCAATTTCTTCTGTTGTAGGATTTTTCAAAGACCTAACAGCAGATTCTACTGCATCAGCAATCATTAATATAGCGGTTTCTTTCATATTTGGCTTTGGTCCCGGATATCTGAATTGTTCTTCTTTAACATTTTCAACACCTTCTTCTTGGACAGCTTGATTATAAAAATAACTTACCAGTCCTTCGCCGTGATGTTGGAGAATAAAGTTTTGAATAATTGGCGGTAATTTATACATTTTTGCATATTTAATTCCGTCTTTCGGATGGGCTGTAATAATCATTTTACTTATTCTCGGAGTAAATTTATTATGAGGATTTTCAATCATAAAATATGATTGATTTTCAGTAAAGAACAACGGCCTTTCAAGTTTACCTATATCGTGGTATAAAGCTCCGACTCTTGCCAAAATCGGGTCAGCTCCAATCGCTTCAGCTGCAGCCTCACACAGGCTTGATACCATCAAACTGTGGTGATATGTGCCGGGAGCTTCCATCTGAAGACGCTTTAACAATTTTTGATTATGATCGCCGAGTTCAGAGAGTCCGTATGGAGTAATAATCTCAAAAGCTTTCTCAAATAACGGTAAAGAACCTGACGCAATAATTGCACTGATTACAGAGTTTAAGAAAATATAAATACAATTTTTAAGTATCAATACGCTGCTTACATCAATCAGACATTTTTCTAACACATATATACTCAGAACAATTATTAAGCCTGAAATTCCGACATTAAAGCCAACTTTTATTAAATCTACACGCTCTGCAAAACGTATTTGAGATATCAAAACTACAGAAATCAAACTTAGCAATAAAATTGCAACTAAATATTGAACACTATATTGAAATCCGACAGTCATAACAGACAATAGCAACACCACAGAAACAAATGCTATTCTTGGTTTGGTAAATATTGCAGTCAAAAATAAAAATGCCGGTATTGGAATAACATATGGTGAAAACCCGATTGGCAATAATACCGCAACAAATGCTACCAACAGTGCCATTGATGCTGTAATGCCCATATATCTTGGCTGTAAAAAGTCTTTTTCAAAAAATTTCATATAAGAGAAAAACAGTAACGTACCCAAGAATACAATTATGTATACTGCAAACAGACCCTGCCAATTTAGTTCATACAAATTATATCCAGCTTGTCTTAGTGCATATTTTTTTAGAGGGGTAACAGGATCTCCGGGTGAAAGAATCACATCACCTTTTTGAAAAACTACTTCATAAGGTTTTACAGAATTTTGAGCATTTTTTCGCTCAATCTCAGTTGCAAATTCGTCAACAACAAGATTTGGAACAATTACTTGTTCCAACAAAGCCTTTATAACAGCAACCTGTCGTTTTGAAACATTTGAGACAAGGTTAGACGTAATAATTTTATCTATATTATTTCTTTCGTAATCCTGCTCAGTTATACCTTTTCGCAAAATATTTGTTAATGTCATTGTTGCTTTATCAAAAGCTTCATTTATGCTTGCATCATCAGCTTTTACAAAAAAATCTGCAATAAAATCCTTTTTGGGGTTATCTGTTAAATCCATTAATACAAAAATTTCAGACTTTTTTAAAGTATCGTCAACATCTTTCTTTCTGATTTGAAGTACATATGTCTGCAATGTTTGCAAATTGTTTTTAATAAACTCATCTTCAGCTGGAACCAAAACGGGTTCAACTTTCTGAGCAACTTCTTTCCTTCTTTGTTCAGTTCTCTTAACGTCTTCAACAGTTAGGGTCTTTTGAGCTTCTATTTTTCTTTTACTTACACCATTTTCAATAATATTTTGAAAAAAGAAATTTTGAGATGCTATTATAGCTGTCATCAATATAGTAAAAACAAAAAACCAAAATGTATTTTGTACTCTTGATGAAGCAAAGAAATCTTTTACTCTATCTGAAAATTCAATTTGTATCATTTATCTATCCTTTTAGTTATCATTTATAAATTTTATTACTTACTATTATTTTTGCAACCCTTGCAACTTAATTCTTTTTTGAATATCTTCAAGAAGTTTTCTGTTAATAGAAAATAACTCTGAAACAACCGCAATTACAAGAAACTGTACACTTGTTATCAACAATATTGCTGACAATATTAGCGACTGAACATGACCGTTTCCGCTTGACAAAAAGTAATAATATAAGAAACGGCAGCCTAATAAAATGCCACTCAATAAAAAAATACCGGCAATAATAGAAAAAAATCTAAACGGTCTGTATATTAAAAACATCCTTATCATAGTGAATACAGATCTTCTCACATAATCAAAGTTGTTTTTTACAAGTCTGGAGTTTCTCAAATCCGGATTAACTTCGACCGAAACCGATTTAACAGTCAGTCCTTTTGCTCTCGCCTGAATTATTGTTTCCAGTGTATATGTATAATTATCAAACACATTTATCTGCAATGCCGCATTTTTTGAAAAAGCTCTAAAACCGCTCGGAGCATCTTGAACTTCAGTTGAGCTTATTAATCTCATAACTTTTGAACCTAATTTTTGAAGAAATTTCTTTAGTATAGAAAAATGTTTAATTTTTTCAACCGGTCTTGCTCCGATAACAATATCAGCCTCCCCATTAATAATAGGATTAACAAGCTTTTCAATATCATTGGCGTTATACTGATTATCTGCATCTGTATTAACAATAATATCAGCTCCAAAATGTAACGATGCGTTTAATCCTGTAATAAAAGCTTTTGCAAGGCCACAATTATGAGGCATTTCTACTATATGAGAAACTCCTAATTTTTTAGCTATCTCAACGGTATTGTCCGTAGAACCGTCATTTATAATAAGAACTTCTATTTCATCAACACCATCTATGTGCTTTGGCAACGCATTAATTGTGACCGGTAAAGATTTTTCCTCGTTATAACATGGAATTTGAATTACAAGTTTCATAAGTTTTCTTTCATAATTTCCTTTTTATTATATAATCAAAGAGGGAATTTGACAATTGTGAAAAAACACTTGGGGTTAATATTTATAATAGCATTGGGACTTATTCTCAGGTTAATCTTTATAGATAAACCTGATGGCCTTTGGAATGACGAATATGTAAGTTGGTACATTTCACAAAAACCTTTTTTAAATGGATTTTGGCAAGGTATAATATCTCAGTGTCACATGCCTTTTTACTACATATATCTAAAAATATATACAGTATTTTTTGGCAACAGTGACATTGTATTGCGAGTAAGCTCAGTTATACCGGGCATTATAGCGATACCTATAATGTATAAGGTAGGCAATGAAAACGATGCACAAACCGGTTATTTTTGCGCAACTATCACCGCAATCAGTGCATTTTTAATATATTATTCACAAGAAGTTAGATTTTATTCATTGTTGTTTTTATTCTCTGCAATTAATTTGTTATATACTTTGAGAATTGTCAAAGATTCCTCAAAAACAAATTGTATAATTTATTCGCTATCAAATTTTCTGATTTTAATTACGCACACTATAGGGTTTGTTTATGTATTTTTTAATCTTTTATTTGTAAGTCTTAGTCTTTCTAAAAAATACAAAAATATAATTATAACACTTTGGATAATTGCAGGAAGCATATTATCGCTAATATTACCGCTTATAATAAAAATATTCACGACAAAATCTTTTTCACAATGGTGGGGACATTTCTCGATTTCAAAATTAGGATTTTTATTAACGGATTGGTTTTCTCCTGTAATAACAAATCTTACAAATGCTCCTGATAAATTTATATATTTGCCAAAGATTGCTCCTTTTATGATAATTCCGACTACTATCGCAATATTTTGCATTATATACGGAATTAAAAGCAAAAATAACTTAGCTCTTTTTATAATATCACTTAGCGTAATAGCAGTAAACATACTTGCGGCAGTTAACGGCAGACTTGTATTTTTAACCAAATATTCTATTGAAATTTATCCTATATTAATATTTTTGGCATGCTTCGGACTTGCATACATAAAAGACAAATTTTCTAAATATACTTTAGCATTGCTCTACTGTGTTATATCTTTGGGATTTATATTTTTATGTCCATACTCCGCCCCAAAAATGCACAGAGCTGAAGGACACAAAATTCCTATGGAAATGATAAAAAGAGCAAATATCCAAAGAGGTGATTATATAATACTCCATTATTACCCGAAAGACAGATTTGAAAAATACTTCGATTTTTCCGATTACAAAGTTATACCAATGGACAAAGGAAATTTCTACAAATACATTTCCGAAAACAATTCTTATGAAAATGTTTTTGAAAATGGAAAAGCTGAATACAAAAATATATTTGCAGAAAATAACAACAAAACCTTATCCTACACACTAAATAATGAAATCTCTTTACAAAAAGGTATGAGTGTGATATTGATAATATTGGATAGTGTTTCTTTTTATTCTCCAAAAGAAATTCAATACAGAATTCAGGATGAAACACTATACAACAAGACTCCGTTCTTGTTTCTTGTTTTCTCGTATTTAAAAAAGGAAACATTTGAGTATTTAGTCAAAAGCCTTGATGTGACTCAAATTGAGAGAAAAGGGATGTGGACTCTGGTTAAGTTTACAAAACTTAACAATTAATTAAGAATTTAGCAATTTTTATTTTGTTTTGGACTCTATATATATAAGAAGGTTTGAAAAAGGTAAAATCATGAGTGTAAAAATTGATGGGAATGTAAGCGCACAACGACCAGCAACCAGAAGGCAATATTCTGCTAAGCAAACAACATTTACAGGCTCATACACTAAAGAAATTACTGACGGTTTACATCACGCAAAAACCATCAGACGTATGGAATCTTTAAAGTGGTTAAAAGGTGAAATTGGCGGTATTTTAATTACTGCTTTGGGTACAGGTCTTGTAGCTCCGGTATTTATCGGGTTTAACCCGTTTGTAAAACCTCCTAAAAATGCTACACCCGAACAAAAAGAAGAAAATAATAACACAAAATTATACACAGCTATGAGACAACCGATTTCTGCAGTTTTAGCAATTTTATTCCAAGCAAGTGTACAAAAATACATAGATAAAGGGTTGGATAAAGTATTTAATGATCCTGAAATTGCAAAAATTGCAAGAGTAAATCTTGATCAATCAATTCTTAATACTGAAACCAAAGTAAAAGACGATATTGCAAAAGAAATGACAAAAGAAGGTAAAACAAAACCTTCTGCAATAAAAGCTTTATTTAGCAAAACAGCTAAAGAAAAGAGAAATGCATATACTGCCGAATTTGATTCAAGAGTAAAAATAAGACAGGAAGATCAACTTAAAAAAGTCGCAGAAGCATTCCAAGAAAAAGGTATGATTGAAATCGGCGAACGTCATATTAGTCATGAAAAGATTGCTGAGCTTGTTAATAAGCAAATTGATGAATATATCAAAGACGCAAGAAAATTACAAAAATCTGCAGAAGGAATAATTCCTCGTTATCTTGACAGAGCTGATATTTTAATTAAAAACAAAGTAAAATTGCAAGAAATTTTTGAACCGATACGTTTAAAAGGTACAGTAACAGCAGAAGAAATTGATACATTAATTGCTCAAAACAAAGATAATCCAAGTGTTAAATTACTGTTAGAAGAAATAAAAGCAAAATCTCCGGATTTGCAGGTTCATCGTATAAAAAGGACTTTAGACAGAATAGATACAATAGAAGATTTATGTGGTGGTGTCGGAAAGTATGACAGAGAAACCTACAGAAAAGCACTTATAGAAAGAAATAATATTTTAGAAGAAGTCATATCACAATTATCAGAACACAAAATCAAAGACCCAAAAGCTGCAGACGCAGACGTTATAAAATCTACAATTAATGAAATTGCTAAAGTATGTGATTTCTCAAAACGTGATAAGAATGCTCAAGAAGTCTTGAAGAATACCGATACATTCGGAAATGAAATAAAAGATTTGACAAAGAAAGTATTCAAAGATATAGCAACCAAATATAAAGATATGGTTAAAAACAATTATACAAGCTGGAATCAATTCACAAAAATTGGAGTCGGTGTATTTATCACACTACCTATCACATGTACAGCACTTAACTGGGTATATCCAAGATTTATGGAAATTTTCTTCCCTAAACTTGCAGGAGTAAAGAAAGCTCAACAACCAAAACAAGCCCAAACTGAGCAGCAAAAAGTTGGAGGTGATAAGTAATGGCTATTGTTAATTCAATTGGTACATATATTGGAAAAGGCATTGCAAAAGCAACCAACGCAAAACCGGCAACTTGGTTAGGTGAGAAGTTTGAAAAGGTTCCTGAAAGTGCATTAGCAGCAGCAACTGTTACTTCAATTATTCTTAAAGACGGTATTGGCTGTGCTATGTATGTAACTCAGTCTTTAAATAACAAAAAAATTCCTGATGAAAAACGTAAATTTGTAGCAGCATTGGACTTAACAAACGGAGTTTTGATGATTGGAGCACAAATTGCAATGTTCCTAGCAATGAGAAAATATTCAGGTCCGTTATTTGAAAAGTTATTTAAGAAATCATTTAATAATTTAAGTAAAGGAGAAGCTATTACAAGAACTCGTATGAACGAAGCTTTAAAAGATCCGAATGCTGTTCCAAGAAAATCTGTAGTAGAAAAAGAATTTGAAAAAGTAAGAAAAGATTCTCTTGGTTTGTTCAAGTTTGTTGTTGATATTGCTGCAGCAACAATTATCGGTAAACGTGTCATTGTTCCTCTTATTGCAACACCTTTAGCTAAGAAAGTTGAAAAGAAAATGGACGACCATAAAGAAGCAAAAGCAAATGGCATAAAACCTGTAGCTGAAGCTCAAAAAGAAGAAGTAAAGCTTGAAGCAAAATTTGAAGAATCAAAGGAAAAAGTTCCTAACTTTGAAAATAACCCTGATTCAAATTTATTAAGCAGATATAAAAAATAATAAGAGCCGCTTTTAGCGGCTCTCTTTTTAATTAAAATAAATTTATTAAAACGGTTTAGTTTGATTTAATTTCAATCTCAATTCTCTAAATCTAGAAATATCCTCTTGAGTTCTTCCTGACTCTTGGAATACAGCTTGAGATGAGGGGTGAACCATCAAAACATAATCCATATGAATTTCCAAAAAATTATATTTTCTTGGTGATTGTGCAGAATTTCTCGGATAAATTTCAGCATTAGTAACTGCCAAAAAGCGTCTTTCCTTATCATTCAACAAATCAGTCAGTTCTCTGTTTGTATTCGTATATTTAGAAACATGCACAACGCCTTTTATATCGTGATCTGCAGTCAATATTTGAACTTCTATTGGTACTGTATCAATATTTTTTGCCATAACTTTTTCCTTCTCTAGATAAATATTACAACATATTTGAAAGCATGTCTATATTGTTAAATTTTGTCAATTCCGCCTTTTATTCTTCCGCCATAAGTTTCATGCACATCAACAACAGATATAAATGCTCTTGGATCAATATTTTTTATTATTTCTTTCATTCTTGCCATTTCCAAACGAGAAACTACGCAATAAATAATAGTTTTTTCGTTACCTGAATATGCACCGATGCCCTTCAAATAAGTAACCCCTATACCCAACTGTTCCAAAAGCTCCTGACCGATTTCATAAGCCTTATCACTTATAACTCTTATAGATTTTGAAGAATTTAAACCTTCCAAAACTATATCAATAACTTTAAATGCAATAAAGTATGTTAACACAGCATACATAGCCCTATTCCATCCAAAAACAAGACCTGCAACACCATATATAAATATATTAAAAGTCATTATTAATTCACCGACAGAAAAACCAAATTTTTTCGATAACACAAGAGATAAAATTTCTGTTCCGTCTAAAGAACCTTCATGCTTCAAAACTAAACCGACACCCGTACCCAATGCCATTCCGCCAAAAACAGTTGATAACAACAAATCGTGTGTAGTCGGCAAGTGGAGCATTTGAAACACATTTATGGCAAACGACAGCATACCGACAGCATAAAAAGTTTGAATCACAAATTTTTTACCGATTTTGTTAAATGCTAAAAAGAAAAACGGTATATTCAATATAAAAATTAATAAACCCAAATTTATTTTTGTAAGATAACTAGTAATAATAGAAATACCAACAATTCCGCCATCAATAATTTCATTCGGTACAAGAAAAATTTCAAGCGCAAAAGCCGCTATAAAAGGCCCTAAAGTCAAAAAGAATGCTTTAGTTAAAATACTTTTTATATGTTCTTTTATAGTACGTTTACGCTCCAATATTTTTACCTGATGTCTTTTTTATAGTCACAAAATTATTAATTTTAAATATGGTTTTCTTTTCTTCTGTCTCTGTTTTTTTAATACCCAATATACTTTCCAAATCAGCTTTTAAGGTAACTAAATCTTCGTATTTTTTCAAATTACCGTCAAGTGCTATTGATACATCACCGGTTTCTTCTGAAACAACGAGACAAGCTGCATCACTTGTTTCGGTCATACCTATAGCAGCCCTATGACGAGTGCCGTATTTCCAACTGAGTTTCGGATCTTCTGTTAGCGGTAAAAGAACACCTGCAGATATAATCTTATCACCGTTAATAACCACAGCACCATCATGCAAAGGCGTGTTTGGGTGAAAAATTGTAAGCAAAAGCTCGGTAGACAAATCTGCATTTAGCTTTGTACCGACATCATAATATGTATTACTCAAGTCGCTTTGAAAAACTATCAAAGCACCTGTATGAGATTTGGAAAAATATTTAACACTTTCAATCAGTTCTTTTACGACATCGATTTTTTTATCTTTTTTGTTTGATTTATGATTTGAAAAAAGTTTAGCAAAAAAGCTTGCCTGTCCCAAATATCCGAGAAATCTTCTTAATTCGGGCTGGAATATAACTATTAAACTCAAAGCTACAAGTGAAACAACCGCTTTTAGAAACATGCCTATAATGTTCAAATTAATCCTAATCAGAATTTCACTAAATATCCATGTAAAAACAATTATCATTATGCCTTTTACAAACTTTTCAGAAGATGTATTTTTTATAAATTTCTGATAAACAAACAAAATACAACCCGCTAAAAATGCGACTTGAATTAAATCAGACCAACTAAATCCGACTTTTAGATATTCAAAATATTCAACTATGTACGAAAAAATATCATTCATTAATTCAACCTATCAGGGATTACATCTTTTGCAACAATATCATCTAAGGACTCTCTGTTTATTATAATATCAGATTGTGAATTATTTACAAGTACCATAGCAGGTTTCTGTACTCTGTTATAATTAGAAGCCATTGAATAGTTATACGCACCTGTATTATAAACACATAATATATCGCCTTCTTCAAGTTTCGGAAGATTTACACATTTTATCAAAATATCACCGGATTCACAAAACCGACCTGCAATTGTTACTTCTTCAATATCAGCATCATCCGGTTTATTTGCTACTTGGGCTGTATATTCAGCGCCATACATCGAAGGTCTTGCATTGTCAGCCATGCCGCCATCCACTGCAACATATTTTTTGCCATGCGGCACTTGTTTCGAACTGCCAACAGTATACAAAGTTACACCTGATGTTGATATAACACTTCTGCCGGGTTCTATATACAAAATAGGCGGCTTAACAGAATACTTTTCAACACATTCATTCAATCGGTCAATAATAATATTTGCTATTTCATATGTTGAAGGAGGCAAATCTTTTACGTTATATTTAACGCCCAAGCCTCCGCCAATATTTATCTCACTTAACTCTAATCCAAAAGTTTTATCCAATCTTGATAACTCTTTTATTAAAATTTCAATTTCATCGCCATATATTGAAGTTTCAAAAATCTGAGAGCCAATATGAGCATGCAAACCGTGCAAATTCAGATTTTTATATTCATTTATTATAAGTTCAACCGCATCATCAATTTGAGTTAAGTCAAATCCGAATTTTGAATCCAAATGACCTGTCTGAATATATTCATGAGTATGGCATTCAATACCGGGAGTAATTCTAAGCAAAATATCTGCAATTTTATTGTGCGATTTAGCAACTTCATTCAAAAGAGACAGTTCAAAAAAATTATCAACAGAAATACGGCCCACGCCGAGTTCTACAGCCAGTGTTAATTCATCAAAAGACTTGTTATTTCCGTTAAAAAGGACTTTTGACATATCCAAACCGGCTTTGTATATGGTGTAAATTTCACCTGAAGAAACAGCATCAAAACCAAAACCCTCATCAGAAACAATCTTAGCCACTGCCTTTGTGCATAATGCTTTTGATGCGTACATCATATTTACTTGAGAATAATTTTTAAATGCATTCTTATAATCTTTGCAAACATTTCTCAAAGTATCTTCATCAATAACGTACAAAGGAGTACCGTATTTTTCGGCGAGTCCAACAGTATCACACCCGCCTATCTCAAGATTTCCATGAGCATTAACTTTTGTTGTTACCGGTTTTACAGATTGGTTTGTGCTTTTCATAAGACTCCTTACTTTTTTAGGATATCACAATTTTTATCAAAAATAAATAATAAATATAATTGATATATTCAAATTTTACAAAAAATTTATTAAGTATATTGCCCCGAATTGAATATTGTTTTATGCTATATGTATGATAAAACAATTGAGAATAAAAGACTATATACTTATTGACGAATTAACAGCAAATTTTCATGAAGGTTTGAATGTAATTACAGGGGAAACAGGTGCGGGAAAAAGTATATTAATAAATGCTATAGACATAGTTTTTGCACCGAGAGTTTCCAAAGATGTTATAAAACATGACAAAGAAAAAGCAATTATTGAACTTGTTATTGAAAACAACAGACATAATTTGACAGAACTTTTTAAAGAAAACGGGATAGATAATTTCGGTAATGAAATAGTTCTTTCAAAAGAGATAACACCAACAGGCGTGAGAACAAGAGTAAACGGAACTTTAGTTAACCAGGATTTTATAAAAGAATTAAAAAACTATTTTCTGGATATTCACTCTCAACACCAAACATATGCTTTTATGCAGCCCAAATATCATATTAATCTTCTTGATAATTATGCAAAAAATTCATATGGTACGAAACTTGAGCAATATAAAGAAAAATTTAAAGAATACCAGACTATGATGAAAGATCTTGAACTTCTAAAATCAGCATCTGATATTACAGAAAATCAAATTGAATTTTTAAAATTTCAAATAGATGAAATAGATTCGGCGAATATTAAATCAGCAGCAGAAGATGAAGAATTGAATAATGAGTTGGAAGTTCTGGAAAATGCCGAAAAATTAAAAGAACTCACAGGAACTTCATATTGGGCAATAAATGGTGATGACGGCTCAATAATGGATGCTCTAAGCAAAATAAAACAGAACATTAGTAAAGCAGCTTCATTTGATTCAAACCTTGAGGAAACAGAACAAAGACTCGTTGATGCAATAGAAAATTTAAGAGATGTCGGAAGTGAGCTCAGAGAATACAGCCAAAATTTGGATAACGACACAGAACGTCTTAATGAAATACAAGAAAGATTGTACCTCTTGGACAAATTAAAACACAAATACGGCGGCACACTGGAATCAGTGTTACAAACTTTTGACAAGCTAAGCTCCGAACTCAACGGGATAGAATTTTCTTCCCAAAACATAGAAGAACTTGAATTAAAGATTTCTCAAACAAAAAAAGAACTTGAGCTGCTAGCTTCTGAAATAAGCGAAAATCGTAAGAATTACGCACAGGTATTATCGTCACTTGTGCAGGAAAAACTCGAAAATCTGGAATTACCAAAATCAAGATTTAAGATTAATATTCAGCCAAAAGAACTTTCATCTGACGGGTTTGACGATGTAGAATTTTTAATATCCACCAATATTTCAGAAGAATTGAAGCCGCTTGCAAAAGTCGCATCCGGTGGTGAAATTTCACGTGTGATGCTTGCAATCAAATCAATATTTGCACAAAGCGATGATATTGACACCTGCATCTTTGATGAAATTGATACAGGAATTTCAGGCAAAGCATCCCAAAGTGTTGCTGACGAAATTCTTGAACTTTCAAAATATCATCAGATAATTTTAATTACACATCAGGCAATAATAGCATCGAAAGCAGATAAGCATTTTTATGTCAGAAAATCTCAGGAAAATGAAACACAGGTTGAAGTTTATGTTTTGACCGGTGACAACAGAATAAAGGCGCTCGCAGAACTCGCCGGCGGAGAAATTAACGAACAATCTGTTGAATTTGCAAAATCTTTAATTTTAAACTAATACTACTCATCCAAAGCCAATACTATTTTATAAATTGTATTCATTAATTTTTTGTTTTTATTTAACCTACTTACAATTTCTTTTACTTTGTCTGTTTGCTCAATTTCAAACTCAAAACTAAACAATTGCTTTGGAGTAACTTCCAAACTATTACATATATTATCTAGAGTATCGGCTGACACAAAATTATTACCTAATTCAACTTGACTCAAACTTTTAGCAGAAATGTTCAATTGTTCTGCAAGTTCTTCTTGTGTCAAGCCTCTTGATTGGCGAAATTCCCTTATTCTGTTTCCAAGTTTAGACTTTATATTCATATTAATGATATATTATATAATATTTTGGAAAGTAAAAACCCATTGACAGTAGATACACTATACCTTACAATAGATATGTGAGGTATTATGAATCACTTTTGGTACAAAATAAACGGATACGGAAATAAAATAATAATCACAGAAAAAGGAACCGAGCGCACTCTAAAAAAGTTCGAAAAAATTAAAGGTCTAAAAATAAAAATTAACGGTAACAACAATTATATTAATATAAATTTAGATTCAAAGAATTTTCACAGAATTACCATTAGCTTGCATTCAAGTAACACGCAAATAAAAATAAATCAATTTAAATATATTGAAAATCTTCATATTACAAGCTGCTTTGGAAATAACCAAAAACTAGAAATTGGGGGCAACTGCATAATTAACGGCTTACTTGTTTATTTAAATGAAGAAAATGCAAAAGTAAAAATTGGTGATAATTGCCTATTTTCAGATAATATAAAAATATGGCCAACAGACGGACACACTATAATAAATTTAACAAACAAGGAAGTAATTAATCCAATAAAATCAGGAATAGAAATTGGCGACAATTGTTGGCTTGGACAATCAGTTTGTCTGACTAAAAACGCAAAACTCCCTAACAACACAATTGTAGGAATAGGCTCTGTTGTAACAAAACAATTTCAAAAAGAAAACACTATAATTGCAGGAAACCCGTCAAAAATTATAAAAGAAGGAGTTTGTTGGGATTATAGACCACCCGCTATCTACCAAAAAGAAACCTCCTCTAATCTCCTATAAAATCTTTGAAATGTTGAAATTCTTTTCTTTCTCTAAGCTGCTTTAAAGCAGCATCTTCAAGCTGACGGATTCTTTCTTTTGAATACCCCATTATATTTCCCAATTGTTCCAGAGTTTTTTGATTCTCGCCGTTTATTCCAAAACGACAAGATATAATCTTTTTTTCTCTATCGGGGAGCGATGCTAACAAATCCTCAACACTTCCTCTCAATATATTATTTTTATAGCTATCTTCAGGTGAACGACATGACTTATCCTCGACATAATCCCCGACATTCAAATCTTCTGTCACAGGAGTTTCTAGACTTATCGGCTCTCTTATCATTGATTTTTTAATTGATGCTAACTGTTTTAAATTTATACTCATTTTATAAGCAATTTCTACATCACTAGGTTCTCTGCCAAGTTCAAAAGATAATGTTGTATAAACCTTTTTATACTTTCTTATTTTATCTGTCATGTGAACAGGTATACGTATTGCTCGTGAATTATTTGAAATAGCACGAATTATAGTTTGTTTTATCCACCAGGTTGCATATGTTGAAAATTTAAAATTTTTGGAATAATCAAATTTTTCAGCAGCTTTTATCAATCCCAAAGCACCCTCTTGAACCAAATCCATAAACAAAATACCCTGACCGATATATTTTTTTGCAATACTCACAACCAGCCTCAAATTTGCCTGAACAAGCTTCCGCTTTGCAATATCCGCCTCTGAAGGTTTTCCCTCTTTAATTTTTTGACCTAATAATTTTTCTTCTGAGCTATTTAATAACTTTATTCTGCCTATATCTTTCAAATACATTTGCAATATATCATCATCATGAGATATTGAATTAAATGTTTTAATATCATCGTCATCAGAAGCTAATGAATCTACAGATTCAAAATATTCAGTGCGTAAATCCTTGTACAAATCTTCTTCACAATTCACTATACTAATCCTCCACAACTACTATGACGAAAATATAACATTTTTGTTTCAAGACACATTTTGTTGTAAAATAAGAATATGGGAATCCTGTGTGAAAAAGAGTTTATAGAACGAGTAAAAACATTTAACGAATTATCTTACAAAGTCGGAGAAAGACTAAATCCTGAGGTTACAGACACACACGACACAAGATATCTTGATTCCGGCGAATTTCGTGCAAACCTACACATCCATACAAAATATTCTGACGGAATAATGACAGTACCGGAATTTATTCAAAAAACAGAAGAAATCCCGAATATACTTTCTGTAATAACCGATCATGACACTATAGACGGCATAAAAGAATTATATGAGCTTAACCCGGACATAGATATTTGTTCAGGAGTTGAGCTCTCGACAGTTGCACTTAATTTTCCAAAGCAGCCGAAACCGCTGCCAATTCATCTGCTTGTATATGGGTTTGATCCATATAATAAAGAATTGAATGAATTACTAAATTATAAAAGAGATTTAAAACTTGAACTTGCAAAAAAGACAATAGCAAAACTCAATGATGCCTTACCCGAATATAATTTCACATTGGAAGAAGCATCGAAATGCCATCCGATGATAGCTAAAGGACAAGATGAAATTGCACATCCTTTGAAAAAATACACGTCAGCCAAAATAATTTTGGATTATTATTTTCCAAACGCAGATTTTTCTTATGAAGAACCTATATACAAATTCAAATATCTTTTTAAAGGTAAAGAACCATATCATATAACATACAAAATAGCTTTGGAAATGTATACTCAATGTTCGCTGCCTCTTGTTCCTGACTCTGTCGATGAAAAAATCAGAAAAGCAAGAGAAATATACTTAGGCGCACATCCTACTGTCAAACATAACTTAGAGCCGTTTTGTTCTTTTGAAGAAACTGTCGAATTTATATCAAAGCTTGATTGCGGCGTGATGTCTATTGCACATCCTGCAAGAACAAAAGCGTATGTACCTGAATTTTATAATTATTTGTTTTATAATTTTAAAAAATACGGAAAAGACAAAGCCTTATTCTATGAAAAATATTATCAATCATATGAGGACAGATATTTTATAGAATGGCATACTGTAATTGACAGAGCAGCAGAAGGGTTATTACCTACCGGAGGATACGACTCACACGGGCATAATATAATTTCACGCAGTGCACATTATTAGAAAGGATTGTTAAATGAAAAAATATATAATACTAATCTTGGTTTTGATAACAGGGCAATTTGCAAATGCGGATTTGCTGCACGGAGACAATTATGTTAGCCCTGAAAGATATGCCGTAAATGAATCTGATATGAATATCGATTATTCACAAATTCCGCCGGCACCAAAACTTGATGTTGACACACTGGATGACATGCGTTTTCAGGCACCTAATCTTGTTGAAAAAGATTTTAGCATAGGAAAAGATGAAGAAAAAAATGAAACAATAACTAATAATACAGAAAACTCAAATAACAAAAAGTTAAAAAAACAAAAAAAGAAAAAAGAAAAAGAAGTCATAGGTGCTGATGAAGCGTACAAAAAGAAATTGCCTTATAAAGTTGCAAAATGGTGGGTAGATAAACGTTACGAAAGAGAAGAACCTCATCATGGCACTTTACATGAAATAAAAGTTCAAAAACGCATTGATTACGAAAATAAACTTGAACAAGAAGCAAAAGAAAAATTATCAAATTAAAATAAAAAAAAGCTCATACCAGCTTACACACCATAATTTATACAGCTTGAAAAGAAGGAATGAGCTTTTAATAACATATTATTTATTATTTAGTTTTTATGTATTTATTCAATTCTTGCTTATCTTCAAATGTTACACGTCCGGGGTATGCTCGTTTGTGAACGCCATCTTTTATAATTACATAAAAATAGCCGAATGTTCCGTCTTGGTTTTTATTTCCTAAGGCTGTTCTCAAATTTTTCATGTCAATATATTGAACTTTTGAAATATCAAAATCCTTATCTCTTTCGTTCAGAGAAAGTGATTCATCAGTGTTCAAAAGTACAAACCGAATATTTGCTTTTTTAAGCTCATCAACTGTTATTTTGTCAGCATTACCGTCAGATTCAAGCTTTTTCAAAGAACCAAACAGGTCATCTCTGCTGTCCTCTGACCCCAAAATATTGTCAACAGTCCAGTTGTTGTCTTTTGCATCTTTTACAAGCACATAATTTTTTCCGTTGATATTAATAATGTAAGGATCTAAAAAAGCTCTTACAGCATCGTTTGAAGTTCTGATAGAAGGAGTGTTTAAAAGACTAATTCTACCGGAGGCAAGTCCTGCTCCTGCAAGTAATGCTGTTAGTGCTTCAGAATTTTTAAGATTAGAAGTAGAAGAACTTGTAGTAAAAGTCCTTGTTATACGAGGTGTTATTGTATAACGAGTCGGAGTATTGGAATATATATAGTTATTTCCCAATTTTGTATAGTTAAATGCCGAAGCAAAAGCCGGTGTAACCAACAAACTTAATGTAAATAATAAAACAAATTTCTTCATCTTTATACCTCCATTTTTAACTTTTTATAGTCCTATTACTAATATAATTATAACGAAAGAAATAAAAAAAAGTTCAAAAAACTTCTTGACATATAAAAATGTTTATCATAATATAAACCTTGCTGAGATATTAATAGTATTTCGGGCGTTTAGCTCAGTTGGTAGAGCGCCTCCCTTACAAGGAGGATGTCAGAAGTTCGAGTCTTCTAACGCCCACCATTTCTAAAAGAGCCGAAAGGCTCTTTTTTGTTACTTTTTATAATTCTAACAATGGTAGTACCAAATCTAAAGTTAGAACTTTTTATTTATAATTTATAATTGGTATTTTGTAATAATTTGTTACATAATAAAAACCCGATTATTATATAATTGATTTATGCAAGTAAATGATGTGTATAAAGTAAGAGTAGAAAAATATTCGGGTGAAAGAGGCGGCATTGCAAAAATAGACGGTCAAGTTGTTTTTGTAGATAATGTTTGTCCTGATGATTTCGTTAAAATAAAAATCACAAAGGTGAGCAAAAATTTTGCCTATGCAATTCCCGTTGAAATAATTAAACAATCTCAAAACAGATGTGAGCCGGTTTGTCCAATGCAAAAAGTTTGCGGTTCTTGTCAGATGGGGTTTATTGATTACGACTATCAATTAAAGTTAAAAAAACAAATTGTCGAAGATGCAATAAAAAGAATAGGCGGAATTGATATTGAGGTGAATGATGTAATTCCGTCACCCAAAATCAAAAATTACAGGCAAAAAATTCAATATCCAGTATCACAAACAAAAAATTCCAAGAGAATTTTGGCAGGTTACTACAAACCCAAAAGCCACGAAATTATCAATATAAAATATTGTCCTATTCAGCCCTCAATTTGTGATGAAATCATAGAATTTATCAGAGAAAAAGCTTCCGAATACGGAATTTCAGGGTATGACGAAAAATCTCGCAAAGGCGATTTGAGACATATTGTAATCAGGGGTTCTGAATATTCGGGGAAATTTTTGGTTACATTGGTGGTGAATAAAAATTATGAGAGCCTCAAGCGTCATTCTGAGCAAAGCGAAGTATCTGTTGATAAATCGCCTCAGAATGACAAATATAAGCGTTTTTTACAAGTCATTTTTGACCATTTTGACGAAGTTGTTGGAGTTTGCATTAACTATAACGATAAAAAGACGAATGTTATATTAGGTGAAAAAACAGAATGTGTGGCAGGTGTTGATTTTGTTGAAGAAAAAATTATTGATAAGGTCTTTAAAATAGGTGCGGACACTTTTTTCCAGGTTAATCCAACTAGTGCCGAAAATATTTTTAAATATGTAAAAGACGAAGTTTCAAAACTTGAAAACCCTACAGTGTTAGATGCTTATGCAGGAATTGCGACTTTTGGAATTGTTGTGTCTGACGTTGCAAAATCAGTTGTGAGTGTTGAGTCAAATAAAAGCTCAATAGAAAAAGCAAAAGTGGTTTTGAAAGAAAATAATATCAATAATGTCGAACTTTTTGCACAAGATACTGTTAAATACCTAAAATCCATAAAGAAAAAGTTTGATATAACAATCCTTGATCCGCCAAGGAAAGGGTGTAGTCAAGAATCTTTGGATGAAGTTTTGAAGCATATGCGCACTTGTCATTCTGAGGCGGAAAGTATTGAGATTCTTCGCTCCGCTCAGAATGACAGCGAAGCCGAAGAATCTCATAAGAGTAAAATAATTTATGTTTCCTGCAATCCTGCAACACTTGCAAGGGATTTGAAATACCTTACATCAAAGGGATGTAAAGTTGAAAGTATTCAACCGTTTGACATGTTTTGCCACACATATCATGTGGAAAATGTTGCGATAATTTCTATTTAGACATTCCGGATGTTTCTGCTCTCATCATACGTTCACCAACACGCTTTGTGGCAATCAATTGATTAAGTCCAAGTCCTCTTTCGAGAATTGGTTTTGGCGCAGTTAAAAATCTTGTATGTGAATGTTTTTCGCCATATTTTAATGGCGGCAACAAACGTTGTCCAACATAGGCAAAACGCATATAATTAGCATGTTCAACTTGTAATTGTTTTTCTTCTTTATCGGCTAATGGTTCAAGTTTTTCGTTGAGTGCAGGGTTTTTGACCTTTTTATTGCAACGCTTTTTATAAATATCATCGTCAATTTTGATTTTTAAATCATGAACATCGCAATCTAATATTTGAATTTCCGCAATTGTGCCATCAGGGAGTTCTGCGTTGACATGCAAACCCTGATAACCATTTTCCAAATCCTTTCCATATAAAGGCTCTAAATTAGAATTATATTTTTTAGCGAATGAAACAAAATCCTTTAAATCATTCAAATCAGGATAACTAAAAGAATCAAATTTTGTAATAGCTTTGATTTTTTTACTATCAAGTTTTATTCCCAAGTCTTTTTGATAACCTCTAATTACCCAATCAGGGACAGAGTCCAAAACAGGATAATAATTTTCTATTTCTGTAAATTTAGTAACTACACCATCTTTTAGCATTTCTTCAAAAATTTGAAAAACTTTCTTTACAGAGGATTTTGATGAATCTCTAAGCACTATACATCCTCTTACCAAATCTTTGACATTGTTTCTGGCTTCTTCTATCCCGCCAAATTTATACAAGCCGCCGGCTTCTTCAATTTTATGTTTTTCTTTTTCTGCAATACCTTCCAATTTTTCATGGATGCTTTTAGCTTTTTTATGGTCAGTTTTTACTTCTTTGATTATTCTGTTAGGATTGTTTGCATTAGCAACAAGTTTTCCAAAATATTTATTCATAATATTGTCAAAATAGCCAAAAGGAACAATTGTTTCCTTATATAGTTGCTGAGCAATTGACACAGGTACTATACCAGAGCCTTCTAATTGTTTATCTTCTCTTACTTCAGCCGTTTTAACTAAATCTTTAGCTTTACTTAAAGCTTTTTTGGCAATTTTATTTTTTGATGTAAACGATATTGTATCTTTTGTTAATGGTTTTAAATTTGGACAATATAAACTTGAGCATCTTTTGTTTAAAGATGAAAAATTATTATCATTATTATTAATTTGTTTTGTTATAAAATTTGGGGTAATTTGTAATATATTCATACACACTTCCTTCAGTAACTATAATACTTGTAAATATTAAATTTTTTCTTTTAATTAAAATTTTTGAATAAATTGTAACAAATATTTACACCAAATATTTTTTGTCGTTCAAACATGTTTGTAATAAAATAATACTGTTAAGAGAAAGCGTAATATAAGGAGGTTATAAATATTATGGCTAAGACTATAACAGTTGACGGTAACTACGCTGCCGCTCATGTTGCTTATGCTATGAGCGAAGTTTCAGCGATTTACCCTATTACTCCTTCATCAACAATGGGTGAATGGATTGATGAATGGGCATCTCAGCATAAAAAGAATATCTGGGGTGAAGAAGTTAAGGTTGCTGAAATGCAATCAGAAGCGGGTGCTGCAGGTGCAGTTCACGGAGCTTTGGCTGCAGGATCATTAACTTCTACTTACACAGCATCACAAGGTTTATTATTAATGATACCTGTAATGCACAAAATCGCAGGCGAAATGCTTCCTGCAGTATTCCACGTAGCAGCTCGTGCTTTAGCTGCACAATCTTTAGCAATTTTCGGTGATCACACTGACGTTATGGGTTGCCGTAATACAGGTTTTGCAATGTTAGCAGCAAACTCTGTTCAGGAAGAAATGGATATGGCTTTAGTTGCTCATCTTTCAACTTACAAAGCTAAAGTTCCTTTCTTGCAGTTCTTCGACGGTTTCAGAACTTCTCACGAAGTACACAAAATTGAAGAAATTTCTTATGAAGATATTAAATCTTTAGTTGAACCAAAATATATTGAAGAATTCAGACAAAGAGCATTACGTCCTGAAAAACCTGTTTGTAAAGTTGGTGCTCAAAACACAGACGTATATTTCCAGGGTCGTGAAACTTCTAACAAATATTATGATGCAGTTCCTGATATTGTTCAGGAATATATGGACAAAGTTGCAAAAGTAACAGGTCGTCAATATCATCCGTTTGATTACGTAGGTGCACCTGATGCAACTGATGTAATAGTTGCAATCGGTTCCGGTTGTGAAACAATTGAAGAAACAATTGAATACTTGAATGCAAAACGTGGTACTAAATACGGTTTGGTTAAAGTTAGATTGTACAGACCGTTTGACGTTAAACGTTTCAATGCAGCATTACCTGCAACAACAAAACGTATTGCAGTTCTTGACAGAACAAAAGAACCCGGATCAATCGGTGAACCTTTGTACTTGGATGTTGTAGCTGCATTAGAAAATAAAGATATCAGAGTAATCGGCGGAAGATATGGTTTATCTTCTAAAGAATTTACTCCTTCTATGGTTTATGCTATTTACAAACATTCAGAAAACAACGGTTTCCACGGATTTACCGTTGGTATTGAAGATGACGTAACTCATAAATCTTTGAAAGTTGAAGAACATATCGTTACAGAACCTGAAGGCACTACAAACTGTATGTTCTGGGGATTGGGTTCTGACGGTACCGTTGGTGCTAACAAAAACTCAATCAAAATTATCGGTCAATATACAAATAAAGATGCTCAGGCATACTTTGCTTATGACTCTAAAAAATCTTTCGGTGTAACTGTTTCTCACTTGAGATTTGGTGACAAACCGATTAAATCTACTTATTTGATTACAGCACCTGACTTCGTTTCATGCTCTGCTCACGCATACGTTGGCAGATATGACTTGTTAAAAGGTATTAAAGAAGGCGGTACATTCTTACTAAATTCACCTTATACAAAAGACGAAGCTTTTGCTCACTTAACTCGTGATATGCAACAAACTATCATTGATAAGAAAATCAAATTCTACAACGTAGATGCTGAAAAACTTATCAAAGAACAACCGGGTCTACGTGGTAAAGGCGCAAACACAGTTATGATGGTTGCATACTTCAAAGTTTCAGGAATTATTCCGTTTGAACAAGCTCTTGAAGGTATGAGAGAAATGACTAAGAAAACCTTTAAGAAAAAAGGTGATGACGTTGTAAACATGAACCTCGCATTGATTGATGCAGCTGTTAACGCAACAGAAGAAGTTCCTGTACCTTCATCATTAGATGGTGTATGTCACGCAGAAGAAGTTAAACTTATATCTGATGATGCATCTGATTTTGCTAAGAAAATCATTGAACCTTCAATGAGACAAAAAGGAGACGATATCCCTGTTTCTGCAATGAGTGTAGACGGTGTTATCCCAACAGGCACGGCATGTCTTGAAAAACGTGGAATCGCACCTCGTGTTCCTCATTGGAATTCAGAATTCTGTTTGCAGTGCGGAATTTGTGCATCAGCATGTCCTCACGCAGCTATCAGAACAAAATTAATCGAAAAAGAAAATTTGAAAGATGCTCCTGCATCATTCAATACGGTTGAAGCTAAACCGAACGCAAACGGTGAACACTTCAAAGTTCAGGTATACTGCAAAGATTGTACCGGCTGTGGTGTTTGTTTAGACCAATGTCCGATGTCAAAAGTTGAAGGTAAACAAGTTCTTACTTGGTCAACAATCGAAAAAGAAGAAGAACTTTGTGAATCTGTAAACGAAAAATTCTTTGACGAATTACCTGATAACGTAATGGGTAAAAACACTACAAAAACAATTAAAGGTGCAATGCTTAGAAAACCGTTGTTTGAATTCTCAGGCGCTTGCGCTGGTTGTGGTGAAACACCATACGTTAAATTGGTTTCTCAATTGTTCGGTGAAAACGCAATTGTTGCAAACGCAACAGGTTGTTCTTCAATATACTCAGGTACTTTCCCGACAATTCCTTACACAACTAATAAGGAAGGTAGAGGACCTGCTTGGGCAAATTCATTGTTTGAAGACAACGCAGAATTCGGTTTCGGTATGAGATTAGCGGTAGATGCTAACAGAGCTACTTTGAAATCTTATGTTGAAAAGGTTCTTGAAAAAGAAGATGCTCCGGCAGATTTGAAAGAGGCTTTGTCAAACGCAATGGCAAATTGGGATAATTCAAAGACAGAAGAAGCCGTTAAAGCTCAAGAAGCTGCAAAAGTTCTAATCAACAAATACGCAGAAGAATGCGGATGCGAAACAATCAAGAAGATTAAAGAACTTGAAGACTATTTCACTGATAAATCAATATGGATTATCGGTGGTGACGGTTGGGCAAACGATATCGGTTACGGCGGTATTGACCACGTATTAGCTCAAAACAAGAACGTAAATATTCTTGTTCTTGATACAGAGGTTTACTCAAATACAGGTGGTCAGGCTTCTAAATCAACTCCGACAGGTGCGGTTGCAAAATTCGCTACAGGCGGAAAACCGACATATAAGAAAAACATGGGCTTGATGTCAATGTCTTACGGATATGTTTACGTTGCATCTGTTGCGTTGGGTGCTGACAGAGGTCAAACTCTTAAAGCATTCCAAGAAGCTGAAGCATATGATGGCCCATCTATCATATTTGCTTACGCTCCTTGTATCGCTCACGGAATTGATATGTCTAAAACTCAGACAGAACAAAAACGTGCAGTTGAAGCAGGATACTTCCCGCTTTACAGATACAACCCATCTCTTGAACAACCGTTCACTTGGGATGCTAAAGATCCTAAAGGAAGCTATCAAGACTTTATCAGATCAGAAGGTCGTTACAAATCATTAATGAAGACAAACCCTGAAGCTGCTGAAGGCTTGTACGCACAGGCAGAACAAGATGCTGCTAAACGTATGGAAGTATACAAAGCAGTAGGCGAATTGATGAAATAGTTCATCATAAAATAAATATAATAGCTCCATCTATAATTAGGTGGAGCTATTTTTTATAATAAAAATGGCAGATAATTTACTGCCATTTAAAAATTATTCTTCACACTACCTATGAGGAATTTCTAAGCTTGTTCAGCAACTTAAACAGCTGCAATTTCTTCTGCAATACCACTCATTGGATTATTTAGCAATTCGATTTCTTCTCTATTGCGAGCATCCTGCATCAAAAAATCATTTTGAACAGCAAGTTCTCTAACCCTTGCCTTTGCAAGAGAAGCCTGCTTATCTTTTAACTCAGTATAGTTATTATAGAACTCACGATTTTCTTTTCCTACGCTATTTATAGAATGGAATAATCCGCCAAATAGCAATGCAGTCGGCGACCATTCAAGAGCTGTTTTTCCGATATCTTTCAAAGCATGAGGAGTTTTATCCGCTAATTTCAATAAGCCTGATTTCATAGATTGGACAGTCTTATTATTATTCAAAAATTTATTTGCATTTGCTGCGGCTTTTTGTAAAAATTCCGGAGTTTTTAATTGTCCCAGTTTTATCATACCTTTTTGGACTCCGATAACAGCAGCAATAGCTCCGCCCAACATGAGTCCCATAGACATAAACGGATGTTCTTTATCAAAATTTCTGACTCCGGCAGAATTCTCAGCTAATTTTCTTTTTCCGTATCCTAGCAAATCAATGGATGCTAAAGCGGCAGTCCAACCGGCAGCAACAGCCAAACCTTTTGCGGCACGTGCACCAAGTCCTGACAATTTTGTTGAAAACATTTTTGTATTGCCGCCTTTACTTAAAACTGCTGTTGCCAAACCGGCTGCAATTGGAGCTGAATAAAACAACGTATTAGTTATTTTACGGCTTTTTTCATGATTATATCTTGATGCTGTTTTTAAATAAGCCGCATCTCGTATGGCTTTATCATCCATACTTATCATCATATCAATATTATCTCTGCGACCATTAAAACTAGGGTTTATTGATGATATTTGCATATACACACACCTTTCAAAACACACTTGGGAGTTTATTATACTATATCAAAACCAAAAAGTAAAATTTTTTGCCATAATTTTGCCCATTTGTAAAGATTGTTTACATAATTTTTTATTTAATTTATTATTGATTTATGAAAAACTTTTATATTCACTCTATGGGCTGCAAATCTAATCAGTTTGAAGGTTCAATAATAAAAGAAAATCTTGTAAAAAACGGCTTTATAGAAGTTGAAGAAATAGAAAATGCCGATATATATATTTTAAATTCTTGCAGTGTTACTCATAAAAGTGACAATGAGGCATTATATCTGCTGAGAAATGCAAAACACAAAAATCCAAATATAAAAAACATAATTACGGGTTGTGTTGCGCAGATAGAAAAAGAAAAATTATTAGAATATGACTTTGTTGATATGATTATCGGAAACGATGAAAAATTAAATATTTACGAGATTCTTCGGCAATCTTGTCATTCTGAGCAAAGCGAAGAATCTCAAAACAAATTTTCTCAGAATGACATATATGTATCTGATATAATGAAAAGAAATGTTTTTACAAATGCCATTCTTGAAAATACAGCAAAGACAAGAGCAAGTTTGAAAATCCAAGACGGCTGTGATAACAGATGTTCATATTGCATAATTCCTTTTGCAAGAGGGAAAAGTAGAAGTGCAAGCTCTGAGTTTGTCGTTGAACAAATAAACAAATTTGCAAATCAAGGATTTAAAGAAGTTGTTTTAACAGGTATTCACATTGGTCAATGGGGAAAAGATTTAGGAAAAAGCTTTATAGATCTGATTAAAGAAATTGAAAAAACAAATATAAAAAGATATCGCTTTGGTTCTTTAAATCCGCTTGAAATTAATGGTGATTTGCTGAATTTGCTAAGTAAATCCGAAAAGTTTTGTCCGCATTTTCACCTTTCATTACAATCAGCATGTGATAAAACTCTAAAATCTATGAACAGATTTTATAAGGTTGAAGATTATCTTAAACAAATAGAACAAATTAACAATTTGTTTGATTTACCGTTTTTGGGCAGCGATATAATAACGGGTTTTGCAGGCGAAACCGATGAAGATTTTGAAACAACTGTGAATAATTTAAGGCTTTCAAAACTTTCTCAAATTCATACGTTTCCGTATTCTCAAAGAGAAGGAACCATAGGGGCTGTCTTAGAAAATCAGGTTCCCGAAAATATCAGACAGGAAAGAGCAGAAATTGTAAAAAAAATCTCTACAGAAAAATTAAATTTATTTATAAACAAAAATATTGGACTTGAGAGAGAAGTACTAATTGAAAAGCGCTCTGATAAAAAAACGGGTTTGCTAAAAGGTATGACAAGAAACTATTTAACTGTTATTTTGGACTCCAAAGACAATAATTTGAAAAATACTTTACAAAAAGCTAAAATAACAGAGTACAAAAACGGAAAAATATATGGCAAATTGATTTAACATTGTTGTTCTGCGGATAAATTTATTGTATAATTCAAATATATAAGAAGGGGAAACTATGGGATATAAAATATTATCAAAAAAAGAAATCTGTCCTAATCAATTTGAAATTACAATTGATGCTCCATACGTTGTAAGAAATGCAAAGGCAGGACAGTTTATAATATTCAGAGCTGATGAAAATTCGGAAAGAGTTCCGCTAACAATCGCAGATATAAACAAAGAAAAAGGGGAATTAACTCTTGTATTTATGGCTGTCGGTTATTCTACAAAGAAATTAGCCGCAATAGGTGTGGGTGAAGAAATTCATGACATAGTCGGTCCTTTGGGACAGCCTACACATATAAAAAATTACGGAACGGTTGTTTGTTTAGCCGGCGGATACGGTGCTGCACCTTGCTATTTGATTGCAAAAGCGTTTAAAGAAGCCGGAAATAAAGTTTATATGATTATGGGTGCAAGAACAAAAGAACTTATATTCTGGCAGGATAAAATGAAAGATGCATGTACAGAACTATTTATAACAACAGATGACGGTTCTTTAGGTGAAAAAGGCTTTGTAACACAAGTCTTACAAAGAATAATTGATAACGAAAAAGTAGATTATGTCATAGCTGTCGGACCTATGCCAATGATGAGAGCAGTGGCGGATTTAACCAGAGATAAAAACATTTATACTGAAGCCAGCATGAATCCTATTATGGTTGACGGTACGGGTATGTGCGGCGCTTGCAGGGTTACGGTTGGCGGTGAAACAAAATTTGCCTGCGTTGACGGCCCTGACTTTGACGCTCACAAGATTGATTTTGATGAGGTTATCAATCGAACAAGAATATACAAAGATCAGGAAAGAAAACGTGATGAAAATTGCAACTTGTTAAAGCAAGCAGCATTAAAGGAGGGTTAATATGGGTGAAAAAAATATTCCATTATGTCCGTTAATGAGTGCAGGTGCAGAAATTGACAGAGTTTGTACTCAAGAAAGGTGTGCATGGTATATGCAAAATGTAAGAAAATGTTCAATGTACCTTTTGGCATATAATGCCTTACAAGAATCAACAGAAAGACAAAAAGTATCTAAATAATTATGAAAATTGTAGTCTGCATAAAACAAGTTCCGGATACAACTGATATAAAATGGACAGAAAATAACACGTTACAAAGAGACGGGGTTGAAAGTATACTTAACCCCTACGATTTGTACGCTATTAATGAAGCTGTAAAATTAAAAAAGCTCATTACTAATACAGAAATTACAGCACTAACGATGGGACCGAATCAGGCAGAAGAAGTTTTAAAAAAAGCAATCGCACTCGGTTGCGACAGAGGAATTTTATTGTCAGACAAAAAATTTGCAGGAGCAGATACATATGCCACAGCACATACGTTAACTCAAGCAATAAGAACAAAAATTTTTGATTTTGACTTAATTCTGTGCGGACAGTTTGCAATAGACGGTGATACCGCTCAGACAGGTCCAAGTATTGCTGCTCAGCTTGGTATACCGCAGGTTACTTTTGTAAAAAATCTGGAAAGGTGTGATGGGAAATCTGTCTATGCAATAAGACAACTTGAGGATGGATTTGAAACAGTTAAAGCAGAATTTCCGGTACTCATGTGTATTTTAAAGGACGATAAAGAGCCACCTCGACCAACAATAAACGGCATAATAACAGCTCAAAAAACTTCTGTTCAAACATTGTCAATTGATGATATTAATATGATATCGGAAGAAGCCGGATTAAGAGGTTCTCCAACATATGTCAGCAAAGCTTTCAGACCGGAACACAACAGAGAAAAATGTAAGTTTGCGAAAGATTCAGCACTGTTTGCAGAAATAATAAGGAATTGCACAAATGAGTAAAATACTTTTGTATGCTGAAGTTACAAGAGAAAATTATCTTCATACTGTAGTTTTTGAACTTGCATATAAGGCTCAGGAACTTGCAAAAAAATTAAATAATGCAGAAATTTCGGCGCTGCTGATTTGCAAAACCGGACTTGCCAATAACTTTAAAGAAGCTTTTGCAAATTCCGGCTTTGATAAAGTGTATATTGCCGAAAACGATAGATTTACATATTATTCAACCGAATTATATGCAAAAACTGCAATTGAAATGATACAAGAAATTTCGCCGGACATAATATTAATTGGTGCAACAACGCAAGGAAGGGATATTGCACCAAAAATTTCTGCAACATTACATACTGGCTTGACTGCAGATTGTACAGGACTTGATATAAACGAACAAGGAAAACTTGCAGCTACACGTCCGACTTTTGGCGGAAAATTAATGGCGACAATTTTATGTAAAACAGCACCGCAAATGGCTACAGTAAGACCAAAGGTGTTTAAGCCTGCTCCTGAAAATATTGTGAAAAATACAGAATATATATACAAAGAAACTCAAATATCAGATTTTAAAAGAAAAGTCGAATATATAGAGTTTGTAAAAGGATTAGATAACAGTATAAATGAACTGGACAGCGCAAAAATAATTGTAGCTGGAGGTAAGGGTATGAAAAATGAAGTCGGGTTTGAGCTTATAAAAAATTTAGCACAAGTTCTTGGTGCTTCTATTGGAGCCTCAAGAGATGCTGTTGAAATGGGGCTTGCACCTCAAAGCGTACAAATCGGTCAAACAGGTAAGACTGTTACTCCAAAATTATATATTGCCTGTGGTATATCAGGTGCGATACAGCATACTGTCGGAATGAGCGAATCTGATAAAATTCTTGCAATTAATACAGATCCAAAAGCTCCGATTTTTGATATTTGTGATTATGGTATTGTTGGTGATGCATTTGAAATCATTCCTGAATTAATTGAACACTTAAGTTAATTTTGTGCTAAAATTTATAAGTAAAAACATATTAAGGAGAAGGGATATGAATAGAGTTGTTGTCGGAGCACAGTGGGGAGATGAGGGAAAAGCTAAGATTACTGATTTGTTGGCTCAAAATGCAGATTTAATTATAAGATATCAGGGCGGTTGTAATGCCGGGCACACTGTTGTTGCTCACAACAAAACTTTTAAATTTCACTTAATACCATCAGGTATTTTATACAAAGGTAAAACTTGTTTTATAGGCGCAGGAACTGTTGTTTTGCCTGAATATTTTGAGGAAGAAATTAAAGGTTTAATTAAAGAAGGTATTGACGTTTCCGGTTTGAAAATTAACCCATTGGCATCTATTACAATGCCTTGGCATACAGAAGTTGACGGATATTCTGAAAGTACTGCCGGTAAAGGTAAAATTGGAACTACAAAGAAAGGTATCGGGCCTACATACACTGACAAAATGGCTCGTATAGGTTTGAAAATTGGTGATTTGTATAACGAAGAATCTCTATCTGAAAAACTTGACATTATTTTACCTTTGAAAAATAAGCAACTTAAAGAAGTTTATGGATTGAAAACATATTCAAAAGAGGAAGTTATAACTTTTTGCAAAAAATATGCTGAGATTTTCAGACCATATGTATGCTTTGATTGGCAGAAAGTTCTTGAGGATGCAAAAAGAGAGAACAAAGCGGTTCTTTTTGAGGGAGCACAAGGGGTTATGCTTGATATAGATTACGGAACATATCCGTTTGTAACTTCTTCAAACCCAATTGGAGGCGGAGCAGCTACAGGCTCAGGCTACGGTCCAAAAATGATTGATGAGGTTATTGGGGTTGCTAAAGCATATGTAACAAGGGTTGGTGAAGGCCCATTTGTTAGTGAATTAAACGATGATACAGGTATAAAAATCAGAGAAATCGGCCACGAGTATGGTGTGACAACCGGAAGACCTCGCCGTTGCGGCTGGTTTGATGCTGTTACTATGAAATATGCAGTTTTGGTCGGAGGATTGACTTCTGTTGCTCTTACTAAAATTGATGTATTTGACACTTTTGATGAAATAAAAGTTTGTACCGCTTATAAAGATACACGTGACGAAAAGGTTTACACAAGCTATCCGACAGATGTGTTTATGCATAAATATTTAGAACCTGTATATGAAACGCATAAGGGTTGGAATGAAGATATTACCGGAATCAGAGAATATGATAAACTTCCTGAAAATTGCAAAAAATATCTTACAAGACTTGAAGAAATTCTTGAAGTTCCGATTTCAATAGTAAGTGTCGGGCCGGATAGAGAACAAACAATATTTAGAAAATAATTAATTTAAAAAGACCGTTTAATAGCGGTCTTTTTGCTAATATATTTTAATTTTGAAACAAGGATTTTTTATTAATCTTCTTTTATTGTAGAAATTTTATAATTTATCGCTTTTTTTGCATCTTTAAGCACATGTTTTGCACCTGTTTGCTTAACTTCCAATTGTTTTGCTCTCGTTGTTTTTAATTT